>ENA-OQDW01000233-OQDW01000233.1-human-gut-metagenome-genome-assembly--contig:-NODE-233-length-23729-cov-3.100330_pt1 | contig 23729 bp, 26 predicted proteins | sample MGYA00242784_ERZ504613 | MGnify/ENA primary metagenome ERZ504613 (study PRJEB26092, sample SAMD00036330) | human gut metagenome | host: Homo sapiens | study: EMG produced TPA metagenomics assembly of...
CTACTGATGAAAACGGTCAGTTTACGACCAAGTATTATATCTGTGACAATGATTGGACTGTCCGTGAAATCAGCCGTCCGAGGGGTATCTTCTGGATACCGCAATCCACAAGGTAGGTGCAGAACCAGAGCTATACACGGTAGAGCTGAACAGTACCGCAAACGATGTGAATGAACAGGTCATCAAAGGCAATATCGCAATCATCAAGCATACGGACAACGGAGAAACCCAGATTGAAACACCTGAAGAAGGTGCGGTATTTGAAGTGTTCCTCAAATCCGCAGGCAGCTATGAAAATGCAAAGGAAACCGAGCGTGATGTGCTGACCTGTGACGAGAACGGCTTTGCCCAGACAAAGGATATGCCGTATGGCATTTATACCGTCCGTCAGACCTCTGGTTGGGAGGGGCGTGAACTGATGAAAGACTTTGATGTGTTTATCAGCAAGGACGGTCAGACCTACCGCTACCTTATCAACAACGCTAACTTGAGAGCTATATCAAAATCGTAAAGAAAGATGCGGAAACAGGCAATATAATCCCGTATGCAGGTGCAGGCTTCCAGATTTACGACCCGAATGGAAACCTTGTGACTATGACTTTCACTTATCCGAAGTGACGACCATTGACACCTTCTATACTACGGCAGACGGTGACCTTATCACACCGCAGACGCTGGAATACGGCAAAGGCTATTCCCTTGTGGAAGTGCAAGCCCCGTATGGGTATGTCTTAAATTCCGAGCCTGTTTATTTTGATGTGGTGCAGGAAAATTCCGAGGAAGAAAGCGGCATTACCGTTATTGAGGTAGTACGTTCCAATATGGCACAGAAAGGTACAATTACCGTAGAAAAGTCTGGCGAGGTATTCAGCTCCGTGGCAGGCGATAAGGGATTGTATCAGCCGATTTTCTCTGTCAGCGGTTTTGAGGGTGCAGTCTATGAGATTACCGCAGCCGAGGATATTGTCACTCTGGACGGAACGGTCAGAGCCAAAAAGGGCGAGGTTGTGGATACCGTTACGACAGGAAAGGACGGTACAGCAAAATCCAAAGAACTGTATCTCGGAAAATATGAGGTTAAGGAAATTACAGCTCCGTATGGAATGGTGCTGAATGAGGAAGTCCATTCTGTTGAGCTTGTGTATGCAGGACAGAATGTTGATGTAACGGAAACGGCTACCTCTTTCTATAATGAAAGACAGCGTGTTGAAATCAACCTCATCAAGAGCCTTGCCATTGATGAAGCCTACGGCATTGGCAAGAACGGGGAAATCTTTGATGTGACCTTTGGCTTGTATGCGGCAGAGGAACTCACAGCCGCAGATGGAAAGACCATTCCTGCGGACGGTCTGATTGAGGTCATTTCCCTTGATGAAAGCGGTCACGGGAAAGCAATCAGCGACCTGCCGATGGGCAGCTATTATGTGCAGGAAATCTCGACCAACTCCGCATATATTGTCAGCGATGCAAAATACCCTGTTACTTTTGAATACGCAGGACAGGATACCGAAACTGTCCGCATTACAGCCAACGAGGGCGAAGCTATCACAAATGACATTATTTACGGCTCTGTAAGCGGTAAGAAATCTGATGAGGATGGAAAAGCTCTGGGCAGTGCAGTTATCGGTATCTTTAAGACAGGAACTACCGAGTTTACAAAGGAAAATGCGATTGCAGCTACCACATCAAAAGATGATGGTAGTTTTTCTTTTGCCAAAGTGCCGTATGGAACTTGGATAATCCGTGAAATCGAAAGCCCGAAGGGATATGTATCTCCGAGAAAGAAATCGCCGTGACTATCGGCAAGGTGGAAGAAGTTGTGGAAATCGAACTTGTCAACTACTTCATTAAGGGCAATATCGCTTTGACAAAGGTTGATAAGGATTATCCCGACAACAAGCTGTCGGGTGCGGTATTTGAGGTTTACTCCGATATAAACGGCGATGGGAAACTGGATAAGGACGATACGCTGCTTGGCGAAATGAAAGAACTTGACGGCGGCGTTTACCAGATGAGTGAACTCCGCTACGGCAAATATCTGGTAAAGGAAACCAAAGCTCCGACAGGCTTTGTGCTTGATGAAAATGTTTATGCCGTATCCGTTGAGGAGAACGGCAAGACCTACACTGTGGAAAATAAGGCGGGTGTGGGCTTTATCAATGCAGCACAGAAAGGCTCTCTTAAAATCGTAAAGACTTCCTCTGACGGTAAGGTGGAGGGCTTCTCTTTCCGTGTGACAGGCGTGGACTATGACCAGACCTTTAAGACAGATAAGAACGGAGAAATCGTGATTGAGGGCTTGCGGATTGGCGACTATACCGTATCCGAAGTAAGCGACAAGGCTTCCGCAGGATATATCCTCCTGCCGATAAACAGGCAACGGTCAAGGCGGACGCTACGGCTATCGTGCAGATGCACAATGAATTCAGGGATACCCCGAAAACAGGCGATGACTTCAATCTGGCTTATGGGTAAGCCTTGCAGCTCTGTCTGTTGTCGGTGCGGGCGTTCTCGGATTTGTCGGCTATAAGAACAGAAAGAAGAAAAAGGAGGACTAATTGATGGACGCTAAAACCATTATCGCAATCGTGCTTGTCGTGTTCATTGTGGGTGCGGCGGTATGGCTGAATATCCGTAACAGAAAGAATAAGTAAGTGGTTTGGGCGGCTGAAAGATGCCGCCCTTTCTTTTATGGAGGTAACAATGAGAAACCTTAAAACCATTGAAAAGAAAGTCAGAGCTGTTCTGGAAAAGAATGAAGATGCCAGAAATGACGATATGGTGCTGTATCTTGCACTTTGTAATGCCTGTCTGAAGGATGCAGGGGCAATGCCGCTTGCAGAGATAATGACGCAGCACAAATATCTTGGTCTGCCGAGTTTTGAGAGCGTCAGCAGGACACGCCGCAAGCTGCAGGCACAGTATCCAGAGCTTGCAGGGAGCCGCCCTGTTCAAAAATGAGAGCCACGGGCGAGAAAGCTTATCGGCGTTATGCCAAAGAATAGAGAGGTGCTTATGGACGAAGAAAAACGCTCTAATCAGAACTATGAAATCATCGAGAGCTGTACTATCGGGAGTACAGAGCTTGTCATCGGTCACAATCCCAACGCACCCGACCCTTATGTGTGTTGGTACTGCAAGGGCGGCTCAAATTATTTCTGGGGTTATTACACGAATGAGCTTGATGCTGCACGGCAAAAGCTGAATGAACGATACCAGTCAGAGTGCCGTATGCCCTATAATCAGCCTGCACAGAAGCAGAAAAACGGTGATGACCGTGAGCGATAAAATAAAATATGACTGCACGACCTGTCCTTATCCCCGATATAAAGGACGGGTCAGTTATTTTCTGCGATGTCTGTATCCGCAAGATTTTAGACGAGCAGAAAGAGAAAAAGGAAAGAAAGGAGCAGCCGAATGAGTAAAGAAATAAAGACAAGACCTTTGACCCCGACAGAACAGAAATACACCTATGCCAGAGTATGCAGCTTGAGGGGCAGACAGGTACTATCGGGCATCTGCGTGGTGACTTTGCCACAACGGGCTATGGCTTTTACACCACTTGGTTTGATACCAGACCCCAATGGAAATCTGACGAATTTAAGGCAGACCTTGATACGGTCATCAATGCTTTACGGGAGGATAAAGGGCTTTTGCATAACCGCTATGATATGAGTGCGTTTGCAAGGCATTTTCCCGAAAGTGCTATCAAGGGTAACTATTGTACGGAGTACGGTTTCCGTGTGGATACGGAGAAACACGCTTTTCTGCTTCGGTGCAATCCCACCAAAGGCGACTATAATTTTTACTGCTATTGTTATGTGAAGGAATGGCTTGATAAGCATATCCAGAAAGCAGAACAAGGTATCCGATTTATTGACCTCAATATAAAGAACTGTTCATATCCCAGACGGCGGAAAGGTCATTGTCACAACCTCTTGGGGAGAGAAACGGGAGTATCCCTGCCGCTTCATTGATGAATACCATACCGAAGTCGGCAGCAATTTGTACCACATCTGCGAGTTTGCCGAGCGTATGCAGAAAAACGGGGCGACCTATGAGCCGAAACCTGCGGAACAAACGCCGCAGAAAACACCGAAGCACAAGGATTTAGAACGATAAGGAGGATTTAGAATATGGCTGTTAATCAGAAAGCCGTCAAGGTCTTGAATAAGGTCTTGGAAGCAGGCTTTGCCGATGAAAAAGCGATTGCCGCTATGACTATGGACGATATTCTTTCTATGCAGGGCATCACGGTTGCGGATATTACTCTCATCAATGACCTGCAAAAGAGCATTAAATCGAACAAGGTCATTTCTTTTCTTGGCGGTGGTGCGGAGTGAGCAAACAGGAATATTTGAAACAAAAACGATAAGGAGGTGTAGGTTGAATGGCTGCGAAGTATCAGCTAATCACAGAGCTGTATCGGCGTACAGGCGTTGCGGTTGCAAAAAATCCGCAGGCGTGGCAAGGCTTTCTGTCCTCTGCCTGCCGCAACTATAAATGCCGTTTTGACGAACAGCTTTTAATATACGCCCAACGCCCCGATGCTGTCGCTGTTGCGAAGCTCGAAACTTGGAACAGGCAGTTCAAGCGTTGGGTCAATAAGGACAGCAAGGTATTGCCGTATTTGACCCGAAAGGTCGCAGGAATACGCTGAAATACTATTTTGATGTGTCCGACACCCACGAGGGCTATTATGGCAGCCGCCCTGTTCCGATATGGCAGATGGATGAGCGATACGAGCAGGCTGTTATGGAAAGGCTCTCGGACAGGTTTGGAGATGTGGAAAGCACTGACCTTGCTTCTGCTTTAATGGAAACGGCAAAGAACGCCGTGGAGGACAATCTGCAAGACTATTTTTCTCAGTTAAAGGACTGCACGAAAGACAGCTTTTTGGAAGAACTGGACGACTTTAATATAGAAGTCATTTACAGGCGGCTGGTAGCAAACAGCGTTGCTTTTATGCTGATCAGCCGCTGCGGTCTGGATACGACTGAGTTTTTTGACCGAGAGGATTTTGCGGATATTGTAAATTTCAATACCCCTGCAACGATAAACGCCATCGGCGTTGCCACGAGCGATATTGCGGAAATGGCGTTACGGGAAATCTCACAGTCTATCCGAAATGTGCAAATAGCGGAAAAAGACCAGAATCGCACCTTTGCACAAAAAACGCAGGCTCAGTATGATAAAGGCAGACAACAACCCGAAAGGAGCGAATACAATGAGCGAAATCACTTACAGCAGACAGGGGGATTATCTTATTCCCGACCTAACATTACCGACAGAGCCAGAGCTTCCGCTTGGCAGGTACGCTTTGATGCACAGGGATTATCTGGAGAAGCACAAGCGAGTGACCTATCTCAATCTGCTGACATCGGGCAGGCTGAACGGGCATCTGCACGAGGTAGAGCAGACAGCACTCCAGAGGTTGGAGCTTCTGACGAAGCAGCTCTCAGCCGAGCAGGGCGTGACAGAGGAACTGAAAGAGAAAGCACCGATGCAGTGGGTCGGACTGATGAACAATATCCGCAGCCAAGCGGAGGAAGTGATACTGACCGAACTGATTTGCAAGTAAGCGTTGCCAAAGAGGATGAGGTCAGGGTCAATCTTCCAACCGTAGATGAACAAATCGAAATGATAGCAAAAGCAGAGGACGAAAAAGCCTCTGCTTTTGCTATTTCCAAAAAAGATATTGACTCCGTACTTCAAAAAGGCAGTGGCGTTGCGGACGGAAAATACCGCATCTACCGACAATTCCAAAAGGGCGAGGACAGACAGAAAAATATTGAGTTCCTTAAAAATGAGTATGGAACGGGCGGCGGTACGCACATCTTCCCCGATGGTTTCAGCGGTCATTCTTGGTATGACAGCAAAGGTCTTGCCATTGACCGAAACGGCACTTATACCAATCACGACCTTGTGTTAAAATGGTCACAGGTTGAAAAGCGTCTGCGTGAGCTGATTAAGGATAACCGCTATCTCAATCCGAAAGAAAAAGACCATTATGCCGATTATCTGGAGAGCGTGTCAGCTCCCCAATATGAAGTTGACACCCAGAGGAAAATAGCAAGGCAGCGTTTTATCGACGCCCACCGTGACCTGCCGCCTGCCGACAAACGGGATACCCTTGCTTTGCGGCTATCTGACTTTATCTGTGACTTGGACAGGTACGAAAAAGACTTGTTATCCGTTGTGGGACGAAGCGAACCTTGCTGATATTACCGCTGAGCAAATGGAACAGCAACTGTCCGACCCCTCAACTGTTCAACAGCTCATAGACTTTCTTGCACAGGTACAATGGAAAACGACCTCAGTTTTCAGCCGCAGTAATGGGTGGAAGTTTACCGAGGAATTAAGGGAGCTGCACCCACTTTGCTACCTCTACAATGAGGGCGATGTGGTGTATATCGGTGCGGATAAATATGAGATTGCAACACTTACCGAGGAAAAGGTCTATCTTCAAAATGCTGAGTTCCCTATCTTGGGGCAGGAATACAGCCGAGCTGACTTTGAAGAAAAGCTAACGGAAAATCCTGCAAACGACCATCTGAAGGTGGTCGTAACCGAGAAACAGAGGACAGAAGCACCGTCCGAGGAAAAGCAGGACGGAATACAGTTTTCTATCGGTTTTTCCGAACACCCTGCCTTTTATGACAGACAGCTTAATGACCGCTATACGGATTTGAGCTTTGCTCTGGGTAATAAGCTGCTTGGTATTTTGGACGAGAAACAGCACCGTGAGCGTGAGGGCGATAAAAATATCGGGTGGTATCACAAGACAGATTTTGTTATCAAGGCTGTTATCGGCGGCGAGGAATTTAACTATGAAGGGCGGTTTGATATTGGCGATGGTGAGGGCGATTTAATTGCTCACATTAAGAATTTTTACGATTATGCCTTATCGTCAAAGGGCGAACAGCTATATGGAGAAGACCGTGAAAGCCTGCTCCGTGGCAGAGATGAGTTTATTCCATTCTTGAAACAGCACACCGAGTTGACTTCAGAGGACGAAAAACTGCTTGATGAGATTATGGCTACCGAAAATGATTGGTACAGGACAGCCGAGGAAGCCGAAGAAAAACCACAGGCGTATGCCGATAAACTGAGTGACTCAGAAGCTCCTGTCATTGAAATGGAGCAATCCACAAACGACCTCATAGGCAGGGAAATCATCATAGACAACCGCAAATATCTCATTGAGAGCATTAGGGAAATCAGCGGCGATGTGTCCCTGCGTGACATCACATTCCAGAATAATGTGGGTTTTCCGATAAACCGAGTGGAGAAAATCGAATATATCCAAAAGCTATTGGAACAGGAAAAAATCGAAATTACCGTCCGAAGAAAAAACGGAAGCTCCTGCCGTTCCTGTTACTGACCGTCATAATTTCCGTATTACCGATGACGCCATCGGTGTCGGCGGAGCAAAAGAAAAGTTCCGTAACAACATGGCGGCAATCAACCTGCTGCACGAGCTTGAAATCGAAAACCGCCTTGCCACACCCGAAGAACAGGAGGTCTTATCTCAGTATGTCGGTTGGGGCGGTCTTCCTATGGCATTTGATGAACACAATGCGGCGTGGGCGGAGGAATTTAAGGAGCTATATGCCAGCCTATCCCCAGAGGAATACCGTGCCGCTATGGAGTCAACGCTGACCGCTTTTTATACGCCGCCTGTTGTTATCAAGGCGATGTATGACGCACTTGACCGCCTGGGCTTTTCACAGGGAAATATCTTGGAGCCGTCCTGCGGGACAGGCAATTTCTTTGGTCTGCTTCCCGAAAGTATGCAAAACAGCAAGCTCCACGGCGTGGAAATCGATTCTCTCACAGGCAGGATTGCAAAGCAGCTCTACCAAAAAGCGAACATTGCCATTGAGGGCTTTGAGAAAACAAATCTCCCAGACGACCATTTTGATGTAGTCCTCGGCAATGTGCCTTTTGGGGAGATAAGGGTCAATGACAGCCGATACAACGCCCAGAAATTTCTCGTACACGACTACTTTTTTGCAAAGGCTCTGGATAAAGTCCGTGCCGGCGGCGTTGTGATGTTCATTACCTCAAAGGGTACGATGGATAAAGCAAGTCCAGAGGTACGCAAGTATATCGCCCAGAGAGCCGAGCTTTTAGGTGCTATCCGTCTGCCTGACAACACCTTTAAGGCAAACGCAGGCACGAAGGTCACGAGCGATATTCTTATCCTGCAAAAGCGTGGGCGAGTGATGGATATAGAGCCAGACTGGGTACACCTTGATACGGACGAAAACGGTGTTACGATGAACAGATATTTTGTCGAACACCCCGAAATGGTGTTGGGCGAAATAAAGATGGAAAGCACACGCTTTGGTACTTTTGAGCTGTTTGTAAAGCCTGTAAGGATATACCACTTTCCGAGTTTCTGTCCAATGCAGTTCAGAGGATAAACGGCGAAATCCCAGAGCTTGATAATGGGGTTGATGAAATCTCTGATGAGCAGGAGCTTTCCGTTCCTGCTGACCCGAATGTGCGTAACTTCTCTTTTACTCTGGTGGACGGCAGGGTTTACTTCCGAGAGAATGACCGTATGCAACCTGCTTCTGTGTCGATGACCGCAGAAAACCGTATCAAAGGGCTTATCCAAATCCGTGACTGTGTGCGTAAGCTCATTGAGTATCAGACCGATGATTACCCAGAGGAAATGATACGCACCGAGCAGGAAAACCTCAACCGTCTGTATGATGTTTATACCGCAAAATACGGTCTAATCAACAGCCGAGGAAACTATCTTGCTTTTGCTTCAGATGAGAGCTACTTCCTTTTATGTTCTCTGGAGGTGCTTGATGATGAGGGCAACTTCAAACGGAAGGCAGATATGTTCACGAAGCGGACTATCAAACCCCACCGAGAAGTAACTTCGGTTGAAACTGCAAGCGAAGCCCTTGCCCTCTCTATCGGAGAGAAAGCCCGTGTTGATTTGCCTTATATGGAGCAGCTCACAGGCAAAACGCAGGCTGAGCTTGTGCAGGATTTACAAGGTGTTATCTTCAAAGTACCGAACTGTGAGCCTGTTTCCTATGTAGCCGCAGACGAGTATCTGTCGGGAAATGTCCGAAACAAGCTGACGGTTGCGGAGCTTGCTGCCAAGAATGACCCAGAGCTTGCAGTTAATGTGGAAGCCTTGAAAAAGGTCATTCCCAAAGACCTATCGGCGGCGGAAATCTCTGTCCGTCTGGGTGCGACTTGGATACCGCAGGAAGATATACAGCGGTTTGTGATGGAGCTTTTAACTCCGTCAAGCTATGCCGCAGGCAGATTAAAGGTACGATACACCCCGATAAACGGAGACTGGTTCATAGAAAATAAAAGCTCCGATATGGGGAATGTAAAGGCGGACAGCACTTATGGTACGAAAAGAGCTTCCGCCTATCGCATTATTGAGGACACCTTAAACCTGCGTGACACCAGTATCTTTGATTATGTGTATGACGAACACGGCAATAAAAAAGCAGTATTCAATGCAAAAGAAACTACAGCGGCACAGGCGAAGCAGGAAGTTGTCAAGCAGGCTTTTCAGGATTGGATATGGAAAGACCCAGAACGGCGAAATCGCCTTGTCCGTTATTACAACGACACTTTTAACTCTGTGCGACCCCGTGAGTATGACGGAAGCCATATCACTTTCGGAGGTATCAGCCCAGAAATCACACTAAGACCCCATCAAGTCAATGCCATCGCCCATATCCTTTATGGTGGCAATACACTCCTTGCCCATAAGGTGGGAGCAGGCAAAACCTTTGAAATGGTAGCCGCCGCACAGGAAAGCAAACGGCTCGGCTTATGCCAGAAATCCATGTTTGTTGTGCCAAATCATCTTGTCGGTCAGTGGGCTTCCGAGTATCTGCGGCTCTATCCGAGTGCAAATATACTTGTGACAACAAAGCAGGATTTTGAAACAGGAAACCGCAAGAAGTTCTGCGGCAGGATTGCCACAGGCGACTATGACGCAGTCATTATCGGGCATTCGCAGTTTGAAAAAATCCCGATGAGCATAGAACGCCAGAGGGAGCAGTTGGAAAAGCAGCTTGATGATATTGAGCGTGGCATTGACGATGTGCAGGCTTCCAAAGGCGAGCAGTTCACGGTCAAACAGCTAATGAAAACCCGAAAAGCAATCAAGACGAAGCTCGAAAAACTCAACGACACCAAGCGTAAGGATACGGTTATCGACTTTGAACAGCTCGGCGTTGACAGGCTTTTCATTGATGAGAGCCATTTTTATAAGAATTTGTACCTCTACACCAAGATGCGGAATGTGGGCGGTATTGCCCAGACCGAAGCCCAGAAATCAAGCGACCTCTTTATGAAATGCCGCTATCTGGACGAAATCACGGGCAACGTGGCACGGTTTTCGCAACGGGTACGCCTGTTAGCAATTCAATGGTTGAGCTGTACTCCGTTCAGAGGTACTTGCAGTATGACACTCTTGCACAGAACGGTTTGCAGCATTTTGACAGTTGGGCTTCTACCTTTGGAGAAACAGTTACAGCTCTGGAATTAGCACCCGAGGGCTATACTTTTATAGGACGATGAATTTAACTGTCCTAAATTGAAAAAATACATAAGGAAGGAGGTAAAAAGAATGTCAAGGACTTCAAGAATTACGGCACTTTACGAGCGTTTGTCGAGAGATGATGACCTTACAGGCGAGTCAAATTCGATAACCAACCAAAAGAAATACTTGGAAGATTACGCCCGTAGGAATGGTTTTGAAAACATTCGTCATTTTACCGATGACGGATTTTCGGGTGTAAATTTTGTTGAGGTAAGATAACGTAACCTTTTTTGCAGAGGGCGTTATCTTACCTCTTTTTGATGTATGTTAGATAGCATAACTCTTTACGTCGGCTCCTATCTGTCTGAAATAGGAGATACTTTCGGTAGGCTTGTCGCCTGTATCAACTCTGCCGACAAAGCTATAAAAGATTTCGATTTTGCGGGTGTTCGTTTCCTTATCCAGTTCGTGAATAAGAATACGGTCAATAAATTCATGGACGTTTTCGTAGGTCAGTTCTTCAATCGCTGTGTATCTGCGTACCAGTGCGACAAACCTTTTTACGTCCGCGCTGCGCTCGGTGGCGTTGTCGATTTCCTGTGACAGCTCCGCAATCCTCCGGGTCAGCGTCTTTTTTTCTTCATCATAGCCGGAAGTCAGAAAAGCAAATTGTTCATCTGAAAGTTTCCCTAAAGCGTTGTCCTCGTAGAGCTTGCGGAATAAGATGTTCAGCTCGTTAATACGGTTCTGCGCCTTGTCAAGCTCTTTCCGCTGCTGTGTCAGCGTCTTTTGTACTGCCTTTGCGCTGCACTCGTTGGCGGTTTCGATAAACTCCTGTTCATGCTCTTTCACATAAGACGTTACTCGCTGCAAGTCTGCAAGGACAAGTTCTTTCAATACGCTTTTGCGGATATAATGCGTAGTGCAGAGCATATCATTTCTTGCCCGGTTGCGGTAGTTGCCGCAAGTGTAGGCGTGTTTCCGTTCAAGCGTCCCGGCTCCGCGTACTGCATACATTTTGTAGCCGCAGTCCCCACAAAAGAGCAGCCCGGAAAACAGGTCAATTTCATCAACCTTTGTCGGGCGTTGCCGGGTGGCAATCCGCTTCTGTGCAAGTTCAAAGGTTTCTTCATCAATCAAAGGTTCGTGAGTGTTGGGGAAGAAATACCTTTTTTCCTCCGGGTTCTTTTTCGTCTTTTTCGACTTATAAGATACCTTGTAGGTTTTCCCGGTTATGGTATGCCCTAAATACTCTTTCCTTGTCAGAATGTCGTACAGTGTCTTATCCGGCCAGTTGTACCATGCGTTGAGCTGTGGGCGGGGGTGGCGTTTGCTCCCTGTCCTGCGGTAGCGCAGTTCCCCGACGGTCAATATCTCATTGTCCCGCAGCCAGTTCTGGATTTCACACATACGGTCGCCCCGTACATACATTGCAAAAATCTGTTTTACGACGTGTGCCGTTTCCGGGTCGGGTATCAGATGATTGCGGTTATCCGGGTCGATAAGGTAGCCGTAAGGAGCTTCGCCGTTGACGCGCTCGCCTTTCTGCGCCTTTGCCTGTTTGACAGCCCGGATTTTCTTTGAGGTGTCGCGGGCGTAAAACTCGTTGAACCAGTTCCGCAGAGGGGTAAACTCGTTATCTTCCCTCGCTGTGTCTACACCGTCGTTAATGGCAATGTAGCGCACTTCGTATTCGGGGAAAACAATCTCTATCAGTTCGCCGGTTTTCAGATAATTACGTCCCAGACGGGAAAGGTCTTTTGTTATGACGGTCGCCACGTTCCCGGCTTCAACCTCATGCAGCATGGCTTGAAGCCCCTCACGCTCAAAGCTCACGCCGGAAAATCCGTCGTCTACAAAAAAGCGTGTGTTGAAAAAGTGGTGTTCGTCAGCATACTTTTGTAAAATCAGCTTTTGGTTCTGTATGCTTTCGCTTTCCCCGGCTTGCATATCTTCCTGGCTCAATCTGCAATATAAAGCGGTAATCTTGTCTGTCTGTAACATTTTGTCCTCCTTTCCGACGACAGACAAGCATGGTATTTGTACTGTCTATATTATACCACATACCGCTGCCTGTGTCATGTATAAAATGTGAAGAAACGCCCTATTTTCGGGCGTTTGCGGGGTTCAGCTCCATGTCTTTGCGAATGAGCTTTTTTATCTTTTTATCCAGTGTGTCCGTTGCGCGTTCACTTGCGGACGAACATACAAGGTAAGTAACTTTTCCGATTTTATGCTCCGTTGTGGTAACGGGCGTTTGGTTTTGCGTCAAAGAAAATCCCCCTTTCTTTCGCAAACATATAATACAGTCTATGAATAGCAGCAAGTCCACTATTCAATAAAACAAAGGCTTTAATCGGACGGTTATTAGCATAACCTCATGGGAATTTCACCCCGGCATGGTTCTCATGCAGCCCTACCCATTGCCTGCGACGCTCTTAACGCTCGGACTGTGGCTGTAAGGAAGTATCATTGTATATTCTGCGTGTCGTCGCCCGCAAGCCGCTACACTTGCTTTCCGGCGCGGTGTTGGTCGCTCGGCTGTCCGGGCGGGGATAACCTCACCCGGATAGCGTCATGGCGCACCCACCGTATGGCTCGGCGCAAAAGGAACGTATCCGATTTGCCCTATGCTGCGCCGCCGTTATCTTGCGCCGCTTTCTTTGTCAAGGTTCAGAATGGCTTTGCTGCCGCGTCAGCAGCGGAACGGAAAAGGGGGAGAGAGAAAGCGTCCCGCCGCCGCTGCGGTTTATTCCTCTGCCTTAAAGGTGAGGACAGCCATCATCAGTTTTGCTTGCAGCCGTTCCCGAATGTCGTGGTCTACGCCAAAATAGACGTTCCCGCGCTCGTCGTACAGCTTCCGCATGGAGAGGCGGGCTATGTAGCCGCTGAAATGCTGCAAGACAATCTTCATAGCGTCCGGGTCGCCCTTTGTCGCTGCCAAAATGACAGGATAGGGAACAAGGGCTTTTTCCGGGTAGCCGGGTTCGTTACCATTCGTCCCATTCATCAGCATTTTCCTCCAGATATTTTTTTAGCAGCTCAAAAGAGCTTGTCCGCCTGTACTGTATCGTGCTTCTCGACGTATCGAACAGCTCCGCAATCTCGGTGTCGTTCATTCCCTCGAAATAGTACAGGAGTACGGCTTTGCGCTTTTCTTCCGGCAAAGTACGGATTGCTTCAAGAAGCAGCTTCGGCGTGATTTTCTTCCCGGCTCTTTCAAAGGCGATTTCCCCTTTGAAATATTCATCAAAGGTATGAAGCTGCCGCGCTTCTTCTAAGGTCAAGTCGGAAAAGGTAATCTCCCTTGCCTTATGCCTGTGCAGCTCTTTGTGAGCGTCACACGCTTCATTGTGCAGTACCGTATTACAAAACTTCTGGAAAGCGCACTGTTTTATAAACTCCCTGCGATTAGGTTCCACATTCTCACCCCCTTTCTCGTTGGAAAGTTGGTGGTGCTTCCCCCTTTTCGCGGGGCAATACTGCCTTTTGAAAAAAACGCCGAAGATTTTCGGATTTTTTTCAAAAATTTTTTGAGCAGCAAAATACGCCTGTCCGAAAAGCCCGGACAGACGTATAGGTATTGTAAGCGGTATTCAGATGATTAGACAGTTCATATTGATAGACGTAGTTTTCCCCGGCGGTGGTCGGGCTTTTTTTGATGTGTCAATGACCGTCGGATTTTGTCGATATGGTATGTGCTTCATGGCGGCTACCTCCTTTTAGCCGCCGCTTTTAACAGTGATACCGCGTCATTTCATTAGAAGATAAAAAGAAACGGCGGCTTTGATTTTTCAAAGCTGCTGCGGAAATCAAAGAACGACAAGCAACAGTTCTGATTTTGCTCCAATATGGTTATTAGGGGCACAAATTAAAATCAAAAAAGAGCCGATAACAGCAGTATTTCAAACTGCATATTATCGGCTCTGCGTCTGTGCGTCTGGCTCTTTTAATTAAATTATTTCTGTTGTTTTTTGGCTTTATTATATGTATTAGCTAACTGTCCACAAGCTGCTTTAATCTCTCTACCATGAGAAACTCTCATGGTAACTTCAAGTCCTGTTTGCTCTAATTGATGTTTGAACGCAACCATTTTCTTGTTTTTGTGGTGCTCTAATTTTTGAATTACTCGTCGGGTTGTATTGCAGCACGTTAATCATAACATTTTTGCCCTTAAACCATTTTGCAAGTTGCCTTATATCTGAGGAACGGTCATTTATACCTGGTAAAAGCAAATACGCAAATACCACTTTTCGATTATGCCTTTGAGAATAGGACAATGCTTGCTTAACAACATCTTCAATAGCGTACATGTGCATATGAGGAATGATACAGTTTCTCGCAGCCTGTGTTGCTGCATGTAAAGATATTGTCAACTGAATTTTTAGATGTTCTTCGCGCAATTTTTTTAATTGATTAACTGGACCAACTGTTGATACGGTAATGCCGTCGGTTGGAAAGTTAAGTCCATTTCTATCTCGAAGAATATGGATTGCTGCAATCAAGTTGTCGTAATTGAATAAAGGTTCTCCCATTCCCATAAAAACGATACGATTTACTTTTTGACGTATCAATACAACCTGCTGCACAATTTCAGACGGTGTTAGATTACGAACAAAACCATTGCGTCCGGACTCACAAAAAATACAGCCAACAGAACAACCAACTTGCGTACTTACGCAAACAGTCCCACCATCTCGCCGTTTAATAAAAACCGTTTCAATATACCTGTTATCTTTCAATTCATAAACATACTTTTCAGTATCGCTACTTTTATAGACTTTTTTTGTTGATATTGATAGATTTTCTTTGTGAAATGGCTGTTTATACAATTCCGTATATAAGGCTCTTGCTTTATCCTCTCCAATTACTTCCGACATTTCTTTGTAAGTAAATCCGTATGGGTCATTCAATATTTCCGTAGGTGTACTTTTAGGTAAGTGTTTCATTTAAATATCCTTCCTTTTCAAAATTAAAAAGTTTGTTTTTCAGAGTTTTTGATTATGATTTCTAGTTTTTCAACATCAACGATATGCGTTAATTTACATTTAGGGCAGAAAAGAGGAAAATTTCTTAATACCGTATTATAAAATACTTGAACCCTCGTCTTTCCGTTACAAATTGGACATTTTATCCAATATTTTTCAAGCATAATATTTCTCCTTTTGCGCAAAAAATGCAGGTCAATTCTCAACATGAGCATTGACCTGCATTTATACATATAATACTACAACAAAATTAAGGCATAGTTTTTATACTATGTCTATACGTCGTTAGTTTTGTTGTATAGCATACGCAAAATAAGCATGACAAAAAAGCCCATATTGAAAATGGGAAAAATCTTTTTTGATTTCAATGCTTATCGAATACGCATGCTATGTAACATAAACATTCCCCCCTTTATATAATATTATATACAAAAGCAGCTTGTTGTCAACATATATATATATGAATTATTTTGGCTAACTGATAGAACTACGTAGACATATCCAAGAAGAAAGGGGAACAGTAAAATGTAATAGGGTGAATAACTATGGCAAAAAGACCAGTACCACGATACGACTTTAAGGCTTTTGGGGCAGCGATAAAGGCAGCGCGTGAGGGATGCAAGGAGAGCCGCAAGAAAGTAGGCGACGAAATGTTTATCTCGCCGCGCTACCTTGCGAACATTGAGAACAAGGGGCAGCACCCAAGTTTACAGATATTCTTTGAGCTGATACAGCGTTACCATATATCCGTAGACCAATTCCTTTTAGAAACGCCGCCGGAGAAGAACACGCAGCGGCGGCAGCTTGACGCGCTTCTTGACGGTATGAGCGATACAGGCATACGGATTGTAACCGCAACGGCAAAGGAGATTTCCGAAGTCGAAAAAGAGGGCGAATAGGAATGTCCGACTTAAAACTGAACAGGATTTAGAAAGCGTTGTAATCTTTTTTGAGGTTGCAGCGTTTTTCTTTTGCGTAAGTTTGGCAAAATCGCTTTTTCTCCGTAGTAGGTGATAAGAGCCTAAAGGATAAAAACATTCGTAGCAAGCATAGGAAGCGGGTACCCACTTCCGTATTTTCGCCCTCACGCACTACGGCGTATCGGTTGAAAATTGCTTGTTGGGAAGTGTCCCAAACCCTCGGAATGGAAAGGAGCATTTACGCATGGACGGACGAAAAAGAACGGTGCAAATCAAATTCAGAGTAACGGAAGCAGGACGGGATTTAATTCTTGAAAAGATGAAACTGATACCCACCCGAAATATGGCAGCGTATCTTAGGAAGATTGCCATTGACGGGTATATCCTGCAAGTAGACCATACCGACATAAAAGCTATGACAGCGGAGATACAGAAAATCGGCGTCAACGTCAATCAGATTGCAAAGCGTGTGAACAGTACAGGCAGCGTCTACCAAGAGGACATAGAAGAAATAAAGGGGGTGCTTGCGGAAATATGGCGGTTACAAAGATTAAGCCTATTAAAGGAACGCTAAACAAAGCCCTTGACTATATCCAAAATCCGGCAAAGACTGATGAAAAAATGCTTGTGTCCTCCTTTGGCTGCTCCTATGAAACGGCAGACATTGAGTTTGCCTTTACTCTGTCGCAGGCGTTGGATAAGGGAAACAATTTAGCCCACCACTTGATACAAGCCTTTGAGCCGGGAGAAGTCGATTACAGAGAAGCCCATGAAATCGGGCGGCAGCTTGCCGACGCAGTAACCAAAGGTCAGCACGAATATGTTTTGACTACTCACATTGACAAGGGGCATATCCATAACCACATTATTTTCTGCGCGGTCAATTTCGTAGACCACCACAAGTACAATTCCAACAAGCGCAGCTATTACGGTATACGGAACATGAGCGATAAGCTGTGCCGGGAACATGGCTTATCAGTTGTCCTTCCGAACCGGGGCAGCAAGGGAAAAAGCTATGCAGAGTACCAGGCAGAGAAAACAGGTACCAGTTGGAAAGGCAAGCTGAAAATTGCCGTGGACGCGCTCATTCCCCAAGTATCAAGTTTTGAAGAATTGCTATCCAAATTGCAGGCGGCGGGCTATGAGATAAAGCAGGGAAAATATATATCCTGCCGCGCTCCCGGACAGGAACGGTTTACCCGCTTAAAAACCCTCGGCGCAGATTATACAGAGGAAGCTATCAGAGAACGGATAAGCGGCAAACGCGCCCGCGCTGCGAAAGCTCCCCGCGCAGATCGCGGCGGCGTTAGTCTGCTCATTGATATTCAGAACAGTATCAAGGTGCAGGAAAGCCGGGGCTATGAGCAATGGGCAAAAATCCATAATCTGAAACAGGCAGCGAAAACCATGAATTTCTTGACAGAACATAAGATTGAACAGTACACAGAATTGACCGCGAAAATCACGGAAGTTGCCAAAGCAAGCGAACAGGCAGCGGACAGCTTGAAAGAGGTTGAAAAGCGGCTTACCGATATGACGCTGCTTATCAAGAATATCAATACCTATCAAAAGACCAAGCCCGCCTATGCTGCCTACCGCAAGGCAAAAGATAAGGAGAAATACCGGACAGCCCATGAGAGCGATATTATTCTCTATGAAGCAGCGGCAAAGGCAATTAAGGCGGCGGGGATAACCAAGCTACCAAGCCTTGCCGCCCTGCAAGCAGAGTACGCAGCACTTCAAGAGCAGAAAGAAGCCCTGTATGCCGACTATGGGAAGCTGAAAAAGCAGGTCAAGGAATACGACGTTATCAAGAAGAATATCGACAGTATTTTGAAAGTGGAACGTCAGCCTGAACGGGAAAAAGAAGCAGAGCGCGGATAAATGAGCGCAAAAAAAAGAACGGACGCGGCAGCCGATATGTTGGCCACCGCGCCCGTTTTCTCATAGGTGCAGCTTTTGAAATGTTACGCAGTAGAACCGCGATTTTAGGGGTAAAGGTATCAATCCTTTACCTCTTTGTTTTTGTGTCCGAAAAGCCCTGCAATCAAAGGCTTTTTTCGCCCCTACTGCGTAACAAGAGTACGCTTTTTTCTCATGCGCTCGGCTGCCTGTCTGCGGGTAATCCGCTTCCGACAGTCCGGGCAGTATTTGACGCTGTTTGACTTCGACGCAAAGGACGCGCCGCACACGGTACATTTCTTCCAGTCCTCGGTCTGATAGAGTTCCGCATAGAGCAGCTTATCAAGAGGAAGTACGGCAATCCGAAACCACTTACAGAGCAGGGAATAGGAAATGAGCTGCGGGCATACGCAAGTGTCCCCGTCGTCCAGTAAAATACAGTTGCCATTCTCGCAGTTGCAGCACTCCTTTTTCACAAGGGTGTTTACCTTGCGGCTTTGTCGCGGCGTCAGCCGCTTAATCCCGGTCATACTTCATCAGCAGGATAAACGGCAAGCTCCCTGTACTCGGCTTCGGTCAGCGCGCTACTTTGGAAAGGGTGCGCTTTGCAAGCTCCCGTAATCCCGCGTCCATGTAAGGCAGCGCAGCGGTCATGTTCTCTATAAGCTGCACCTTGCTTCCCTCATGGTAAATGCTCAAAAGGTTTGTTTCCTCAACAGTAAATCTATTCATGCTCATACCTCCAAATCGTGATTTTTTCTTTTTGCCGCTGCCTTTTTCGGGGCGGCTGTTTTCTTGTCTGCGGTAAGCTGCGCCCGGACAGAGGGGCGCGCTTTTCGGATATTCCGGCTTCTGTCCTCGCTTTTGTCTAAAAATGCAAAAAGTGCCATGCCTGCCCTCAATCTTAGAAAAAGAAAGTGTTTTGTATGGCAGCATAGCAAACAGACGGTCGGTGTCCTTTGTAGAAGCTAATTGCATAAAGTAAGGCGAAAGCTCCACCATGAAATGTGTTTTGTTGGGGCTGTTAGGGCTGTCCTGCCGCTTCATTTCCGCTACAATACGCTGTGCTTCGGCTTCAATCCGGCTGTCATGCAATGCGGTAATATGCGTCTTGAAATCCCCCGGCTTTAAGCGGTCATAGCTGCGCTTTTCCTCCCGCATGAGAAAATGCAATGCTTCCGGGTCATTAGGCTGCGCTTCAAAGCGTTCAAACTTCCCAAGCTGCGGGTCGGGATTGCCGTCAAGATACTGTCCGGCGGGCTGCACCCGTTCTCCATGCTCATAGAGCAGCGTGTAATTATCTGCGGGTAATGCCTGTTCCTTAACGTGCCGGAAATGCTGCGGATAGTCAAGCTCATAGAGATTGCCTTTGATTTTTCCGTTTACAATCCCGGTCAGCTCCACCGCATAGGCAAGGACTTTATCGCGCGTCTGTTCCCCGTAAAACCGCCATGTGTTATGCTGTCTTGTGCCTTTTAGAAAAACGTCGCGCTCCCGGAAGCAGCTCGTCCCGGACGGACGGGAAAACCATAAAAGCCGCCTGTCCTCGGCTGTGGGGCTTGCCGCCGCTTTCTGTAAAATGTTTCTATCAAGGTCAAAATCATTCTGATAAAAAGCGGTATTTTGTTTCATAATCGCTTCAAGGGAAGCGATTACGTCCACATCTTCAAACTTATTCATAGGTCAGCTCCTTTCCAAATCCTGCGATTTTTGCTTCGTGGGTTTCTTCTTTCCCGTCCGTTCCTTATCCGCTTTGAGCTGCGCTCGGATAGAGGCTTTTCTTTCGCTGCGGCTTTCTTGCCCCTGCCGTTTTCACGGTCGGTCTTAATCGCTTCGGCAAGGTCAGTAAGAGAAATAACCTCGCCCGCCTTTGCTTTCTGCTCCAGAGCGTCCACGGTCGGCGTCTGCGGCGTGTTGTTGATGATACCGTCAAAGTTATTGTCGTTCTGCTCGATAGTGTCCTCGATATGTTTTAACGGGTTAGCTTTTTCCGGCTGCTCGGCGGCAACGGCAAACGCCCGCGTACCGTTTCCCATAATCAGATATTTCCCGTCGTCGGATTGATGATGAAGTCCATACCCGGCTTCTTTCATCTGTTCAACACTCATATCCGATACATAAAAACTGCCGCGCGCGTTTTAATCTGTTCCCCGGTCAAATGCTCGTCGGGGATAAGCTGCGGCTGCTTCTCCTGTAAAAACTCCGGCACATTCTGAAAACCGATACTGTCTATATAGTGGGCGGTATTTTCGCCGTTCTGATGAAGCACCACAATATCGGAAATGGAAAGGCTGTGTCCCTTAAAATCTTTCGGGTGGTCGATATTGAATTTTTCCCAAATGCTGTTAAGGGTAATGTCTGCCGTAAGGGGCGCGGTGTAGATAAGCTCATAATTCGCCCGGTCTACGGTGTGTCCCGTCGCCTGCAGGCGGTCGTAAGGCTCAAAGCGCAAGTCCCTTGTGGCGTCGCCGCGGGCTAACTGATAAATCCCGTAGCTGTCCTCTTTGCCATAGAGTAAAAGAGCTTCCTTTGTCGGCTCACTTTCCCGTAGCTGCTGCTTCATGGCGTTGTATTCATGCAGGGCTTCCCAAGTTTCCTTTTCTACACCGAACAAGCCGCCTTTTTCTGCGTGTTCCTGTAAATCGGTCAGACTGGTAACGGCTCCCTCGGTGCCGTCCTCATAGATACGGAAAACCTCGATACCGTCCTGTGTAAACAAACGCTCGGCGGCTTCCTGTTTCAGCGGAAACATACCGTCCCAAGAATAGCCGTAGTCCTGCATTTCTTTTATGCTGATAGTGGCGTCGGGTACGGGGATTTCCGGCTGCTCCTGCGGTGGTGCGTCTTGCCCGATTTCCTGTATCTCGGAAGTCTGCGCCTGTTCCTGTGCCTTTTGCAACTCTGCGATATGTTCATCAATGCTGTTGATGATTTCCGCTGCGGTGCTGCGGATTGTTTCAAGAGAGCTTTTCAGTTCGGCAAGCTCCCGTCCGGCACTCCACCCGGCAACGTACCCAAAGGAATAGTCAGAAGTATCAAGCCCGTAATGCTGGCACACGGTATAGGCGATACTTTCTGCCTGTACCTCACGGGTGCGGCGGTCGGGTCTGTTCTCCAAGTCCTCCAAAGGGGCGTTAAGGTCAATGTCATGGAGCTTCGCATGGGCGATTTCATGGATAAGGGTTTTTAAGGTTTGCAGCTCGCTCATGCCCTCATCAAGGGCAATACGCTTGTCATCCAAGTGGTAGTACCCGTGTGCGCCGCCCTCGATTTTCTCAAAAGCAACGGGAACAGGGGAAGTCTTTTCAAGGGCAGCGAAAACGTCCTTGTAATGCTCTACGTCCCCGGTCAGCATATTTACGGCAATGTCGGGGATTTCCTTGCCCTCGGTCTGCGATACATCAAAGACAGATACCACCTTAAAGGCGGGTATCGTGATTTCCTTTTCCTCGGTTACGGGCTTTCCGTCCTTACCGATAATGACTTTCTGTGTCTGCGGGTCGATTTTCTCCATTTCCTTTTTAATCTTGAATGGCGACGGGGCAAGGATTTTGATACCCTTTTGTCCTTTCATCACGTTTCGTCCAAAGTTATTTTTCCATGCGGAAAATCCGGCGATAAGAGAAGCGTCGGGCTTCTGCATGGTGATCAGCAGCGTATTGTTAAAGCTGTAATTATGAAACTTTGACATGACGCGCAGATATTCCTTGTAACGCTCGTTGTCGAACAGCTCCGTAATACCCTGCTCCAAGCGGTCAGTTATTTCTTTGAGCTTTTCGGCGGGTTTCTCGGAAGTTAAGACAATGGGGATAACCGGGCGTGGCTCCTGCGGCGTTGCTTCGGGAACAGCCGCCTGTACTGCCGGGGCTGCGTCCAGTTCGACGGTCGGCTGCGGGTAGCTCATAATGCGGTAGTCCTCCGGCACATCGCGCCCCTCAAAGTGTTTCTCCCATGCGTCGCCGCTTTCCACAAGGTAGCCGTATTCCGTAAAGCTGCCTTTTTCCTGTGCGGCGGCGTTTCGTCCAAAGGCGATAGGGTCAATGCTGTTTTTCCATTCAGCGGGCATTTGCACCATGCCGGATTTGTTAAGGTAATAATCGCCCAATTCGCGGGGATTATGTACTTCGGGGATATGCACGAAAAAGTCCTCGTTATAGGTAAAGTCAATGAGCTGCCCGATATTCTCAAAACCGTTCTTTCGCTGTGTGGCGGCGTTCAGCGCGGCAATCCCGGAAGCGTCAAGGGTTTCCAGTCGTGCCGCAAGGAAATTCAGCTCGTCCACCTGTGCCGCGCATACCATGTCATACGGTAAGGCAATGTGCCTGTCCTCCCGGTCAGAATACCCATGAATGAAAAATTCCTGCGGATTGTCAGCGGTAATGCCGACGCTTCGCATAGCTTTGTGAAGTTCTTCCTTTGTGGCGGGCATGGAAAGCCAGTAGCCACCCGGTTCTCCCGTTTCAAAGCGGGTGCGGCTGTCAATCAGGATTGCAAACTGTTCCGTTTCCTGTCCCGGCTCGGTTCTCGGTGCAGCGGCGGGAATGTCGGCGGCGGGCTGCTTGATTTCCTCGCCCTCTACGGTGTAGCCCGGTAAGAGCTGCCCGTTTACCCTAAACTGTTCCGCGTATTCCGGCGGGATAGCCGGGGAGATTTCCGTAAAAAGTTTTTCATACGCCTTGATACGCCCATTCAGATATTTTTCCATAGCCGCCCGGTCAGCAAATACCTTTCTGTCCTGTCCGGCGATTTTCGCCTGTCCGTACCCGTGGGGGCTGTTGGTGTAGATGTTCCAAGACAGCGTATAGGAATACGGGATAGATTTCTGTGCTGCCTTGTCGTAGCGGGTATTTTCATACACATGGTAGCTCATTTTATATACCCGGTTGCTGATGGTGTGGCGGTCGTTGTCCTCGTCCTGCCACTTGTTCGCCGTATGCTTCACTTCGGGTATTCTCGCATACTCAATCGCCTTGTCAAATAGCAGGGTCTTTCCTGCCTGTTCCTCCCATGCGGAAGCCTGTACTTTCAGATTTTCAAAAACAGTCTGTTCCGCAGCCGCGCTTTCCTCCCGCAGCTTCACAAGCTCGGCAAGAGGTAAGGCGGTCAGCGGGGAAATATCCGCGCCTTTCGTGTCAAAATAGATACCGCGCTCAATCTTCATCTTGTCGGCGGCGTCCAGTCTGTCGCGGTCGTATGAAGAATAACCTGTTTTCCATTCGTCCATTTGCTTGCTCCTTTCTTTTTCAATCATGCGGTGCATAAGTTTGTAGTCCTCAATACTCATGCTTCCGTCAAATATATAAGGGTCAAAATCTTCCCCGTCCCGGTAGGCTTTTCGGAAAAGGGAAGCCCTGCTGCATGGGCGGCAGCTCTTGCTTCCTC
>ENA-OQDW01000234-OQDW01000234.1-human-gut-metagenome-genome-assembly--contig:-NODE-234-length-23727-cov-2.561017_pt1 | contig 23727 bp, 34 predicted proteins | sample MGYA00242784_ERZ504613 | MGnify/ENA primary metagenome ERZ504613 (study PRJEB26092, sample SAMD00036330) | human gut metagenome | host: Homo sapiens | study: EMG produced TPA metagenomics assembly of...
GGAAACACTGCATAAAGCCCGCCTGACGGCTTTGCACGCAATCTGCTTGCAGATTTTCCGTCATATTGCCCAGAAATCCCTTGCCATACATCCAGTATGCCTGCGGAATTTCTGAGCAATCTGCCGAAAAATCTGACTACGCATCTTACGCACAAGCTTTATGCAGTGTTTCCTAAAAGAAAAAAGAAGGCGGAATGCATGGGGCGTTTCGCGGTAAGACCTGGGGAAACACCGAATACAGGAGATGGAGGAAAATGAAAAATCAACAGTATCATTATTTGTGTTTGATCGAGGAATTGCGGAAGCGGCTGCAAAACGGACAGCTGCATGCCGGTGATGTGCTGCCCTTGGAACAGGAATGGCAGAAGCTCTGTCTATCAAAAAGCGGGATGTGCGTCCGATTTTAAAGAATTTGGAAATGACCGGTGTGCTGTCCTGTTCCAAAGAGGGAGAGATGACACTTTCTAAAGATATGTCCGACAGCATGGAGGAACTGCTGCATGTGATGTTTCTGATACAAAAAATTTCACCCTATGAGGTGTGTCAGATGCGGCGGGCAATGGAGTTGTCGGCATTTCCTATGGTATTTGCCAGACGGGAACGGCTGGATCTGGACGAATTGAAAAACTTGCTGGACGAATTCCGATACGGCAACGGACTGGACAGTATTCGTGCTGATGAAGAAATGCACCGCTGGCTGATCAAGCTTCAGGAAACCGGCTCATGGAATGTGTGATGCAGGGCATCTGGGATATTTGTTCTGCACAGATCAACCTGATCTTGTCAGACAGCACGGAAAAACTGCGGCAGAAGCAGGCAACCATTCATGAAAAGATCTATAAGAGCCTGATGATCGGTGATCTGAAAATGGGAATGGGTGCGTTGCAGACCCACTATGACATTATTGAACAGGCATTGGCGGATCAGTCACTGTATGACCTTAGTTCTATTGCGTGAGTGTTTTGTGTCGATGCAGGGGAGGCTGATATGAATTTATTTTTGACATTGGCGTTTTTATTTTTGATCGGCAGTGTCCTCGGCTGGGGACTGGAGGTAATATTCCGTCGGTTCTTTTCAGCACACCACTGGGTGAATCCGGGATTTCTGGTAGGGCCGTATCTGCCGCTGTATGGCTCCAGTTTGTGTGTGCTGTACCTGCTGGCGATGCTGGAACCGCTAATGCCGGTGGAAAATCCGTTGTTGAAAAAGGTTTTGCTTTTTGTGGTCATGGCGTTGGCGATCACGGCACTGGAATATGTGGCAGCTGATCTTTATCCGCGGCATGAAAATCAAGCTGTGGGATTATTCTGACCGTTGGGGCAATATCCAGGGCATTATCTGTCCATTGTTCACGTTTTTCTGGATGGTGCTCAGTGCAGTGTACTATTTTCTGATCCACCCGCACATTTTGAATGCGTTGCACTGGCTAGCGGAAAATCTGGCGTTTTCGTTCGGCATCGGTTTTTCTATGGGTTTTCTCATCGATGTAGGATATTCCACACACCTGATGGTAAAGATCCGCGAATTTGCGAAAGAAACCAATATCGTGGTACGGGTGGAAGAACTGCGGGAGGACATTCACGATGCCCTGCAAAAGAAAAATGTACGCCGGTTCTTCTTTCCCATGCATGGCGGTGTGCCGGTGCGGGAAATGCTGGATCAGTACGTGAAGCAGCATTTCTCACGGGAAAAATCGCAGGGGAAATGGATTCGCCTGCCCGTGAAAAAAGCCCGAAAGCAAAAAGATACCCAAAAGAGATAAAGCCAATGCCGCACAAAGCCCGCCTGACGGCTTTGTGCGGTATTGCCATAAGAATTAAACAGCCCGACAGTTTCAGCAAGAGAAACTGTCGGGCTGTTTGTGTGCAGGATCAATCTTCTTCCGGAGCCGTCTGCTTTCGGCTGCGTCTGCGGCTTTCCGATTCTACCGGCAGCACATCTTCGAACATGGCATAGAACTTCATAGGAATAAAGCGTCCATGTGGCACTTGCCGAAGAACCATTTCCGATAGCTGCACTGTTTGATGATGTCCTCAAAAAACGTGTGAATTTCCAGACGCTGCTGCATATCGACACCAAGGCAGTCTTTCAGAGAAGCCGGCGGTTCGTGGGTGATGATGTAGTCCACCTGTGCATTGTGCTCGTTCAGGTTGTGAATGGCACGGCGAATCTCTGCATGCGTGGGTTGTTCCCGCTGCCACCAGTTCCGACCCTGCCGGAACTCGAAATCCTGACTGTGTCCGCCGCCGAATGTGAAGTAGGTGCGGTCGTCAATGGTGAAGATCTCGCCACGCATCATGTGGAAAATATTCGGGGCAATGAGATGTGCCCTGCCGCCACGCCAGCGGACAGTCCGGAAGCTTTGTTCCAGAATGTCAAAGTTTTCGTGGCAGCCGTCTACAAAGGCAATGGTAAACGGCATTTCCCGCAGCTTTTTCAGATTCTGCTTTTCCTGACGGGAACCGTCCCAGATAAACCCGAAGTCGCCGCAGACGATCAGAACATCGCCGGCTTTCATTTTTTTGAAAATGGGATTTTTGAAACGGGACAGATCTCCGTGCATGTCACCTGTGATATATACCAAAAGGAAGCCCTCCTTAAAAAGTGAAATCAAATTTCATGCTCTGGTGTTTATTTTTGCATGATTTTCAGTTACATAGATTATTTTATCATATTTTCCGTGAAAGGTAAATAAATTTTCGAAAAAAGTCTTTTCGAATCGGATTTTTTTTGTTATAATAAGAATGTGGAGTTTGAAAACTTTCACGAATAAAGAATTTTCGGGAGGATTGCATCTTATGCACTTGTTCCATTTGATAAAACGACTGCGTGTCGCATTGGCGATCGGCATTGTTGCCGCGGTACTGCTGTGCGGAAACGCACTTTCTGTACAGGCTTATACCTTTACACCGGACGCAACGATCCACAGTCAGGCGGCGATCCTGTACAATCAGGATACCCAACAGATACTCTATGAAAAAAATGCTGACCAGCAGCAGATGCCCGGTCATCTGGTGCAGATCATGACTGCCATTGTGGTGCTGCAAAACTGCACTGATCTGGACGGCACAACGATCACTGCCAGTGATGAACTGTATAAAACGCTGTACAGCTATGACGAACCGGACGACCTGCGGTATGCGGACATTGACAACGGCGATACATTGACCGTGCGGGAATACCTCTATGCCATGATGCTGACTTCGTCCTGTGAAGCTTCTCTGATTCTGGCGAACCAGTTCGGGGACGGCAGTATTGACGGGTTTGTTACCAAGATGAACGACACCGCCGCTGAAATCGGCTGTACCGCCACCACGTTCGCCAACCCTACCGGACTGTACGATACCAGACAACAAACCACGGCACGGGATATGCTGACGATCACCAACTACGCTCTCTCGCTGGACGGCTTTGAGGAAATTGCAACAGCCACTGCATTTACTCCCACCACTGCCAATCCGGCAAACCACCCTGACGCTTCCGCATGGAACTGGACACAGGCAAATTCCATGACGCTGGAGGACAGCTCCTATTATTACGAGGGTGCCAAGGGTATCAAGACCGGCAACCTGAGCAAGACCGGACGGAGCATCATCACCGAGGCAACGCGGGACGAGAACACATATCTGGTAATTCTGCTGAACGCACCCTTTGAAGATGCGGACGGAAAATTGCAGTACTATCATCTGGACGATGCCACATCGCTGCTGAACTGGGCATTTCGTTCCTTTGCCTATACCACGCTGCTGGAGAGCAGTGAGGAAACCGCAGAGGTGGAAGTGATGAACTCCGACGGGAACTCCTATGTGCTGGTGCACCCAAAGACAGACTGCGTTTTGCTGTGGTGCAAGAGTGTGGATATTACTGCGGTACAGACCGTTATTCATCTGACAAAAATGTCATGGCACCAGTGAAAAAAGGGGACGAACTGGGAACGATGGAACTGAAATTTTCCGGAGAAACCATTGCGGAGGTGCCGCTTGTGGCGGTGTCTGATGTCAGCCGTTCCTTTACCAAGTTTAACGCCTATGCTCTGAAAAACTTCCCCAATTCACCGTGGTTCCGCAACGGCATCATTGCCGGATTTGTGCTGACTGCCCTGTATATCGGTTTGTGTATCTACGCTTCCTATCGTGCCAAGAAAAACGTGACACCGGAGGATCCGATTCATCTGGTGCCCCATGCAACCGAATTCCATGACCGTCCGCGGCAGAACTGGAAACGTTCTGATACTGTATTCTATCACGGTCCGGAGTCCAGACAAACAGACCGGACATCTGCACCGCAGGAGAACGAACGGGAAAAAGAACTGACAGGTTCTCACCGGAAGTAGGGGATAACATGAAGATAGCCATTGCACAAACAGAGATCATATTTGAGCAGCCGGAGGAAAATCTGGCGAATGCCGCTGCGTGGATCGCACAGGCAGCAGCGGCACAGGCGGACTGCATCGTCTTTCCGGAGATGAGTTTTACAGGCTTTTCCATGCAGGTGGAGAAGATCGCGGGATATGCCCCGAAAATCCATGAGAAAATGCGGCAGCTGGCAGTGCAGTGCGGTATTGCGATCGGATACGGCTGGACTTCACAGGAGCAGCACGGAAAAGGCGAAAACCACTATACTCTGCTGGACAAAAACGGCGGTGTGCTGTCGGATTATGTGAAGATACACCGTTTTCCTACGGCGGGGAAGACCGGTTCTACCACAGCGGCGAGAAGCTTACCAGTGCTGTGCTGGGAGAGTTTTCCGTGGGAACGCTGATCTGCTATGACCTGCGGTTTCCGGAAGTGTTTCGGGCGGCAGCACAGAAAAACCGCTTGCTGCTGGTACCAGCAAACTGGCTGCATCAGCGGACGGCTCACTGGCGGATTCTGCTGCGGGCAAGGGCGATCGAAAATCAGGTCTATGTGCTGGGTGTCAACTGTGTGGGACGGCAGCAGTCTTACACATTCGACGGGCAGAGTTGTCTGGTGAATCCGGAGGGAGAGCTACTGTGTACCTGCGGCGGCGAGAAACAGCTTGTCCATGTGACCATTGCCGACGATACCGAACAATTCCGGCAGGCATTTCCCACCTGTCAGGACGTGAAAATCTCACTCTATCGAAAGCTGTATGAAGATATTCTTTAAATAACATGAGAAAAAGCCCGGTGCGTTATAAGAAATACGCACTGGGCTTTTGCATTTGCAGCAGCTTTTTTCAGTGTTCCGGATAAGTCACTTCCATGGCTTTCTGGAAAAAGGCATGCATTTCCGGAAATTTGTCCCGAATCCGCATTGGCTTGATCTTCGTGTCTGTGAAGCAGTGGGAAGAAGTGGCAACCGCACAGAGCTGTCCGGTTTCGATACAGACAATGTCATACCGCAGTTCCAGCTTAAAGCCGTTGTACTTGGTGATGTAAGAGTATACAGCAAGATGTTCGCCGAAGTGCAGGGAGTGCTTGTACTCACAGGTAACGCCCAGAACCGGCAGCATAATGCCCTGTTCTTCCATGCGGCTGTAGCCGATGCCGATCTTCTCCATAAAGTCTACGCGGCTTCTTCTGCCATGTGAATGTAGTTAGAGTGGTTTACGATGTCCATGCGGTCTGTTTCATGGTAAAAGACCATGCGGGTATATGGTGTAATTTCCATAACAGGAACTTCCTTTCTGTTATAGGCGGCATCATGCAATGTTGCTATATGGGAATCATTTGAATATAGTTTTAGTATAGCACAATTTCTTCGGCTTTGCTGTTTCTTTTTGTGAACGCGACGTTAAATACAGGAAAGCACCGTAGAGGTTCTCCTATTTTTTTCACGGGCACTATTGCAATTTGTCACTTTTTCGGGTATAATATAAGGTACGATATTTGGTTTCAGGAAGCAGGAGGAACAAGATGAAGAAGTGGCAGATTCATCAGCCGTCAGAAGAAGCGGCAAAACAGATTCGCAGCAGCAGCGATCTGTCCATGCTGTGTGCACAGGTTCTGGCGGCACGCGGTATGCATAATGTGCAGGAAGCGGCGGCGTTTTTACAGTGTGACGGACTGGCGGATCCGTTTCTGACAGCGGACATGGAGGCAGCCGCGGCATGCATCAACACGGCTCTGGACGACGGCAGCCGCATCTGCATCTACGGCGACTATGACTGTGACGGTGTGACTGCCACGGTGATCCTGTACTCTTACTTGCTGGAAATGGGTGCCGATGTGACCTATCGCATTCCGGAACGGGACGAGGGATATGGTCTGAATGTGGACGCTGTCCACGCCATGCACGAGGACGGCGTGGAACTGATCGTGACGGTGGACAACGGTATCACAGCCATTGCGGAAGCAGAACTGATCGCGGATCTGGGCATGACGCTGGTGATTACTGACCACCACCAGCCGTTGGAAACACTGCCGAAAGCGGCGGCAATTGTAGATGCACACCGTGCAGATGACACATCTCCGTTCCATGATCTGTGCGGTGCCGGCGTGGCATTGAAGCTGGTGGCGGCACTGGACGGCGGCGATACGGCAATGGCGTTGGAGCAGTTCGGCGAACTGGCGGCAATTGCGACGATTGCAGACGTGGTGAATTTATCCGGCGAAAACCGCTATCTGGTACAGCTGGGGCTGCGGCTTCTGGCGAATACGGAACGCGTGGGGTTGCTGGCACTGCTGGAAAAAAGCGGACTGCTGGGAAAGAGCTTCACTTCCACCTCAGTCGCGTTTGGCATTGCACCGCGTATCAATGCTGCCGGACGGTTCGGCTCACCCAAAACGGCTGTGGAACTGCTTCTTTGTGAAGACCAAGATGAAGCGGCAGAATTGGCAGAGGAACTGGAACGCCGTAATCAGGCACGCAAGGCAGAGGAAGTTCGCATTCTGGAAGAAATCGCAGAGCAGGCGGCAGAGAATCCCCGACTTCTGAAAGAACGGGTGCTGGTGTTTGCCGGAGAGGGTTGGCATCATGGTGTCATCGGCATTGCGGCTTCCCGACTGGAGGAACAGTTCGGAAAGCCAACGATTCTGATTACCCTTGAGGCGACCGTGCCCGCGGCTCCATGCGTTCCTTTGGTGCGTTTTCTGCGTTTCGCTGCCTGCACGCGTGTCGGGAATTGCTGTCACGCTATGGCGGTCACCCCGGTGCAGGCGGATTTTCTTTGCCGACCGAGCATGTAGAGCGATTCCGGCAGGCGGTACAGCAATACGCCAAGGAGTCCAATCCGGTCATGCCGGTGCTGACACTGGAGGCGGATAAGCTGCTGATGCCGCAGGAGATCACCATGGAGAACATCACCGGACTGGAGGCACTGGCACCGTTTGGCGAAGGCAATCCGGTGCCGGTATTTGCCATTTGCCACGCGGTTCTGCAAAGTGTCCTGCCACTGTCCGGCGGAACGCACTCCAAGCTGAAAATCACCTACGGCGGCATGGCAATGGATCTGCTGCTTTTCCGGACTAGGCCGGAAGAAGTGATGCTGAAAACTGGCGATGTGTGCGATTTTCTGATCAACATAGAGGTCGGCAGTTTTCAGGGCAGACCGCAGCTTTCTGTGATTGTCAAGGACTATCGGAAAAGCGGCCTGAAACAGGCAAAGTATTTTGCCGCGGAAAATACATACGAACAATATTGCCGACATGAGGAATTGCAGCCCAGCTTTTATCCGGCGATCACACCGACGCGGGACGTGCTGGTGCAGATCTACCAGCGGATCCCGCAGACAGATACCACTTTTGACGGACTGTTCGGCGGCATGCAGGATCTGCCGCAGATGAACTATTGCAAATTCCGTCTGGCATTGGATATTTTTTCAGAATTGGGATTGGTACAGCAGGATCTTTGGACACGGCAGGTGCACCGGAAACCGGTTTCGGCAAAGGTGGATCTGCAGCAGTCAGTCCTGCTGCAGGGATTACAGAAAAGAGGAGTGGATGTTGTATGACACAAGAGAACACAAATGGGGATACCCGATCTGCTGCACCGTCTGCACAGGACAGACCGCAGATTCCGCAGCATGAAGTTAGCATTGCAGACCTGTCCAAGAAGATTCTGGCGACAGATAAGCAGTATGACTTAAGTAAAATTCTCTCGGCGTACCAGCTGGCAGAAAAAGCCCATGCTGATCAGAAGCGGTCTTCCGGAGAACCATATATCATTCACCCGCTGGCTGTTGCAGATATTCTGCTGGATCTGGGCATGGATACCGATACTATTTGTGTGGGACTGCTGCACGATGTGTAGAGGATACGAATTATACGCTGGACGATATTCGCAAGAAATTCGGGCAGGACGTGGCAATGCTGGTGGACGGTGTGACCAAGCTGAACCGAATTCCCATATTTGACAAAGAGCAGCAACAGGCAGAAAATGTTCGGAAGATCCTGCTGGCAATGTCCCATGACATTCGCGTGATGATTATCAAGCTGGCAGACCGCATTCACAATATGCGGACACTGAAATTCCTCCCGCCGGAAAAACAGCGTCGCATCGCACTGGAAACCATGAACGTGTATGCTCCGATCGCACACCGTCTGGGAATCCGTACAGTCAAGGAAGAACTGGAGGACTTGTCGTTCTACTATTTGGACTCCTATGCGTATTCAGAGATCGAACACATCATGGAGATCAAGAAGGACGAACGGGAAAAGTTCATCGACTCGATCAAGGAGCGAATCCGCAAGCGGCTGGAAAAAGAACACTTTGCCAAGGAACCTATTATTGAAGGCCGTGTCAAGAGCATCTATGGCATTTACAAAAAAGTTTATGTCAATCATAAAAGCATGGACGAGATTTATGATAAGTATGCTGTTCGTGTGATCGTTTCTACTGTGGCAGAGTGCTATATGGTGCTGGGTATTGTGCATGATATGTTCCGCCCGCTGCCGAACCGGTTCAAGGACTATATTTCCACGCCGAAGTCGAATATGTATCAGTCCCTGCACACCACAGTTCTGGGACGGGAGAGTATTCCCTTTGAAATTCAGATTCGGACATGGGATATGCACGTTTCTGCGGAATATGGTATCGCTGCCCACTGGAAATACAAAGAGGGCATTCAGGGCAAGGACAAAATGGAAGAACGCCTTGCATGGGTTCGCAAGGTCATTGAGGCACAGCAGACTTCTGATGATGTAGAAGAAATTGTTCGTGCGATCAAGAACGACCTGTCACCGGAAGATATTGTGGTCATGACCCCCCGCGGAGATTCCATTTCTCTTCCGGTGGGTGCAACGGTAATTGACTTTGCCTATCGGATCCATACGGAGATCGGACACAAGACCATTGGCGGCAAGGTGGACGGCAAAATGGTGCCGCTGGATTATCAGCTGCAAACCGGAGAAATTTGTGAAGTCCTCACCAGCAAAGACCCCAACAAGGGGCCGAATCGGGCATGGCTGGGAATTGTCAAGACCAACGAAGCCAAATCGAAAATCCGTTCGTGGTTCAAAAAGGAATGTCGGGAGGAAAATATCACTACCGGCAAGGCAAGTCTGGAACAGGAATTCAAACGCTGTCATATCAATTTGCCGGAATCGGAATGGGAAGCTTTTCTGGCAGATGATCTGAAACGGCACAACTGTGATACACTGGACGATTTCTATGCCTCTATCGGTTACGGCGGTGTAATGCTGTCCAAGATCATGCCGCGTCTGAAAGAACTGTATGTGAAATCCCACGGGGCAGAGGAGGAAGAAGCCAATCCGGTAGCACCGGTAGTGCCGCCGGAAACTGCAAGCGGCAAGGACTGTATTGTACTGGATCGCATTGACGACTGCGTTTTCAAGTTTGCCCAGTGCTGTAACCCGCTGCCGGGAGATGACATTGTGGGATTCATTACCCGCGGACATGGCATTTCGGTGCATACCAAAAACTGTGTCAATTATCAGGCAGCTTTGAAACGGAATGATCCGGAGGAAATGGCTCGGTGGCTGCCGGTGCAGTGGACCAATAACACTTCCACGCTGATCCCCACCAGCATTGAAGTCATTGCCACAGACCGTGTGGGACTGGTATTCGATATTACGAAGATTCTCTCGGAGTCCCATATTCTGATCGTGCACTCCTCCTCCCGCAACCTGCGGAACGGCAATGCGATTTTTGAGGCAAGTGTACAGGTTGCCGGAACAGACCAGTTACAGGCGATCATCGATAAGCTGCGGAAGATTCGCGGTGTGATCTCGGTAGAACGTGCAAAAAAGTGAGGTGGCATGCAATGGAAATTACAAAAATAATGCTGGGTGAACTGGCTTCAAACTGCTATGTGCAGCCAGTGGGAAATGGAAAATGTGTTGTCGTGGATATTGGCGGAGATGCACCGGTGCTGTTTCGCCGGCTGGGAATGCTGGGACTGGAACCGGCGGCGATTCTGCTGACTCACGGACACTATGACCACATTGCCGGCGTGGAGCAGGTGCGGGAGAAATATGACATTCCCGTTTATGTGCACACGCTGGATGCCCATATGCTGACGGACGGTCATGCCAATCTGGGAGACTGGATCTCCACACAGCCGTTCCAGCCGGTGCAGGCGTGGGAAACTGTCGAGGACGGCGACACGCTGCAATTTGGTGACAGTACTTTCACGGTGCTGCATACGCCGGGACACACTTCCGGAAGCGTTTGCTGGCGATCCGGCGATGTGCTGTATACCGGTGATACGCTGTTCCGCATGTCGCGGGGCAGGACGGATTTTCCGGACGGCGACGATGCAAGATGCTGGAATCGTTCCGGAAACTGAAAGCTCTGGAAGGAGAGTATCGGGTACTGCCGGGGCACAATGAGGAATCGACGCTTTCCTTTGAAAAAGCACACAATCCAACCATGCGAGGACTTTGATTCATGTCGAATGTTGAAACCAATCTGATAAAGCCGTTTCCGGTGGCATTTTCCGGACACACACTGAAATACGAAATCGAATGTATCTGCAAAATCTTTCTGCCGATGCGGAAATTTACCTTTCTCTACGACACGACACAGCTGCCGGCAGATGCAGAGGAGGGGGCTGTTCTGATTCTGGAACAATTGGGCGAACAGAGCCGCTTTTGGGTACAGGTACAGTATCGGGGGCTGGTGATGGAGCAGGAACAACAGTTTCCAGCCTGTTCTCCGGAAACGGAAAAACAGCTTTGCGAATACCGGTTCAGTGCCATGCTGTTCCGGCTGTTGGAAGAGATCACTGATCTGCACCCTGCATGGGGACTGCTGACGGGAATTCGTCCGGTGAAAAAGGTACAGCCTTTGCTGGGACTGGGGCTTTCCAAGGCGGAAGTCTGTGAGAAATTACACGAAAAGTACTGGATCGCTCCGGAAAAGCTGTCGCTGGTCTATGATACAGCAATGGTGCAGCAGCCGCTTCTGGAAAAAACACCGAAGCACGGCATCAGCTGTATGTGTCGATTCCGTTTTGTCCTACACGGTGCAGCTATTGTTCTTTTGTGTCCCATTCCATTGCACAGGCTCAGAATCTGATTCCGGCATATCTGGAAAAGCTGTGCGAGGAACTGAAAATTTGGGGGCAGCTGGTACGGGAACAGGAATTGCTGGTGGATTTGGTCTACTTTGGCGGTGGTACGCCCACTTCGCTGACGGCGGCACAGTTGGAACAGGTGCTGACGGCGGTGCAGGAAAACTTTGATCTTTCGCATTTGCGGGAATATTGTGTCGAAGCGGGACGACCGGACACCATTACCTCGGAAAAGCTGGAAACACTGCGGCGTTTCGGCGTAGACCGCATTTCTGTCAATCCTCAGACTATGCAGGATCACGTGCTGGAAACGATCGGCAGAAAGCACACTACAGCACAGACGGTGGAGGCGTTCCACATGGCACGGGCTGCCGGATTCGAGAACATCAACATGGATCTGATCGCCGGTTTGCCGGACGATACGCCGGAAGGATTTCATGACACGCTGGAACAGATTCTGGCATTGGATCCGGACAGCATCACGGTGCACGCTCTGACGCTGAAACGGGCGGCGAATCTTTTTGCGGAGGGTGAGCAGCAGTACATAATCCGGTGGAACAAATGGTGCAGGAGAGTATGCGGCGGCTGCCGGAGCACGGCTATGCCCCGTATTATATGTACCGGCAGAAGAATACGATCGACAATCAGGAGAATGTGGGCTATGCCCGTGCAGGGAAAGAGTCGCTGTACAATATTCTGATCATGGACGAGAGCCAGTCCATTTTTGGAGCAGGGTGCGGAGCTTCTACCAAGCTGGTGGAACCCTGCGGCAGAATTACACGAATTCACAATTATAAATTCCCCTATGAGTATATCCGCCAGTTCGATCAGCTGATGCAGAAAAAGGAACAGGTGCGGGAGATCTGCGAACGGATTCGGGAACAAGAGGCAGAAAAATGAGTTTGGTTTGTATACAGGACCAAGATGAATATTTCCGGAACGGAACCTTTGCATCGGTTTTATTTCAGCGTGCAATCCCCGTTCACATTGATCCGGAAGTCGATATGGCATATGCAAAGCAGTGCGTGGAGCATTTTAATCATCTCTCTGACCAGATGATCGACAAATTTTGCGAGATGGCAATTGCGTATTGTGAGTTTATGCGGAAGGAATGGAAAGAATTTGAAGATGTCTATCCGGACATTACAGAAGACATTCAGCGTGAAATTCCGGAGAAACTGCACGGGAGAGAAGTGCTGGCATTTTTGACCACGCCTGAAATGTACATTGAACCGCCGGAGGAAGCTGTTTCCGGATATAGCATTTCCAGTGCCTGCGTCTGGGAACCGGAGCATGCACTGGACTGGATCATTCGTGGAGATAAAATTCTCTATGTAGGACCTTGTGAGGGTATGGGTGCATGGCAGGAGGAAGAAGATTATGAAACGATCTTCTGAGCTTTAATGGAAAGAAGAATGTATGGACTTTGATAAAATCGGAAAATATCTTTGTTTTATTTTGCGGCATCATCCGGAGAAAATCGGCATCACGCTGGACGAGCACGGTTGGGCAGATGTGAACGAACTCCTTGCCGGTATTTCAGAACGGTTTCCTTTGCATCGGGAACAGCTGGAAGAAATTGTTCGTACAGATGCGAAAAGTCGCTATTCGTTCAGTGCAGACGGGCAGCTGATTCGTTGTAATCAGGGACACTCGATTCCAGTAGATGTGGAACTGGAACAGGTGCTGCCGCCGGAATTCTTGTGGCATGGAACGGCAGAACGGTTTTTGCCGGCGATTTTTCAGGAGGGACTGCGGCGAATGAGCGGCTGTATGTGCATCTGTCTGCCACGCCGGAAATTGCACAGACAGTAGGCGCACGTCACGGAAAGCCAGTGGTGCTGCGGGTGCAGACTGGAAAAATGGCAGAGGACGGCTATGCTTTTTACCGTTCGGTAAATGGTGTCTGGCTGACGGAAGCAGTTCCGGCGAAATATCTGGAAGAAATGAAATAATCGGGCAGCATCGCACAAATGTAAAGGCAATTTTGTGCGGTGTTGCTTCTATATCAGGCGGTGGAGAGTTGAAAAAGAACGATATTTTTGAAACAAAAATCATTGATATGACCACAGAGGGCAGCGGTGTCTGTCGGGTGGACAACATGGCAGTATTTGTGCCGCATACAGCAGTAGGAGATCGGATTCGGGTGCGAATTGTGAAAGTGCTGAAAAGCTATGGTTTTGGCATCGTGGAAGAATTGCTGGAACCTTCGGCAGACCGTATTTCGCCTGCCTGCCCGTTGTCGCAGTGTGGGGGCTGTCTGTTTCAGCACATCACTTATGCGGCAGAACTGCGTGTCAAGGAAAAGGCAGTGCAGGACGCTTTTACACGAATCGGGAAACTGTCGCCTGCATTTCTGCCGATTCTGGGGGCAGAATCCCGTACCAGATACCGCAATAAGGCACAGTATCCTTTTGCAATAGACAAGGCAGGAGAACCGGTTCTGGGCTTTTTTGCCAGAAGAAGTCATCGGGTCATTCCGGTGAAAGACTGCTTGTTACAGCCGGAACTGTTTGGGGAAATTGCTGGTGTCGTGCTGGAGTTTGTGAGAAAAAATCGGATTCCGGTGTATGAAGAAGTCAGCGGAAAAGGGGAACTGCGGCACTTGTATTTGCGGTGCGGGCAGCATTCCGGCGAGGTGATGGTCTGCTTCATTGTGCGAAGCCAATTCGGAAAAGTTGATGCCTCTGGTGCAGCAGCTGACGAGCAGTTTCCGCAGATCCAGAGCATTGTCATGAATTGCAACCCGAAGAAAACCAACGTGATTCTGGGAGATTCTACAGAAACGCTGTGGGGGAAAGATACGATTACAGATACCATGTGCGGCAATGCTGTAGACCTTTCGCCGGAATCGTTTTATCAGGTGAACACGATACAGGCGGAACGGCTTTATGGTGCGGCAAAGGCTTTTGCACAGCTGACGGGAAAGGAACGGTTGCTGGATTTGTACTGCGGTGCCGGAACCATTGGACTGTCTATGGCAGATGCGGTGTCGGAATTGGTTGGCGTGGAAATTGTACCGGAAGCGGTAGAAAATGCCAAGAAAAATGCTGCGAGAGCCGGCGTGGGAAATGCGAAATTCCTTTGCGGCGATGCAGGCAGCATTGCGGAACAGCTGGCAGCAAAGGGGACTGCTCCCGATGTGATCGTGGTTGATCCGCCCAGAAAAGGCTGCGATGAAACAGCGATTCGTGCTATGGTACAGATGCAGCCTGAGCGAATTGTGATGATCTCCTGCAACGCTACGACTGCGGCGAGAGATTGTGCGGCGTTGAGAAAACTGGGATATGCGGTGGAACAGGTGCAGCCGGTGGATTTGTTCCCGGGGACGGGGCACGTTAGTGCGTGGTATTGATGTCAAGAATTACGCAAAAATAACTGAGAAAATGCCTATTTTGCGTGGTTTTTCAATATCATCAAATCTACGCACTCGGAACATATGCTGTAAGTCAGTTCACGGAAACATATCTGACAGCAAATCTAAGCACTATCAAAATACAGCACTCGCAGGTTGAGTGCTTGAAAATGTTGTATTTCGGGTAGGGTTGAGTGCGTGGATTTGTTGTCACAAGAAAGGAAGATTAAAATGGCAAGTAAAAGAGTTAAACAATCAATTATACTTAGTGTTTCCGTTATGAAAGGCTGTTACCGCCATATTCAGGTTTCAGTGAATGAAGATTTAGAAACGCTGGCAGATATTATTTTGTGGGCATTTGATTTCGATAATGACCACGCTCACGCTTTTTTCATGGACAATAAGGCTTGGAGTAATTATGATTGCTACTACATGGCAGAAGTCGATGAAGATGAAATGTACCGTCACACCTGCGATTTTAAGCTTCATCAGCTTGGACTTACAAAGGGAAAAGCATTTAAATTTGTCTTTGATTTTGGTGATGACTGGGAGTTCAATTGCAAAGTCCTTCGTATTGTTTATGAGGATACTAAAGATGCGGAGCTTATAAGAGCTGTTGGTGAACCTCCTGAGCAATATCCTGATTATGACGATTTTGAAGATGATGAATAAATAACAAAACACCCTCGCCACTATCGTATTTCCACGACAGCAGCGAGGGTGTTCGCTTATTTCACATATTTACTTCAACAATTACTCCCGACAAAAATTCAAACTCCAATTTATCCCCAAAAACCGTGACTTTTTTCAGCATACGCTTTACCAATGATTCCTCAAAGTTGTTTATTTTTGTCGGCTGCTCATCAATGAAAGATTCAAGTTCCTCAATCCGTTTTAGATAGTCATTTCTCGCATTTTCGCTCATCGTAAGCTTATCTCTCTGCTTGCGGAGAGCATAAATCTCGCTTGCTATGTCGGTGTAGTCCTCATGCTCCTCGGCTTTTGCGACAAGCTGGCGTTCAAGATCTGCAAGTTTTGCATCAATTTCTGCTGTATCATCAGGATTTGCACCTGTCAGAACACATTCAATATTCTTTTTCAATTACTGAAGAAATTCCTGTTTTTCGGCAAGAATCTGGTTAAGTGCCTCTACAAAAGCATCTTTCAAAGTTTCTTCATTTACCGTCCTAGCGTTGCATTCTCCCTTTTTGCCGAGCCGTGTCGCACATCGCCACACAATGGATTTTTTACCACGGTTATTCCAGTGAATTCTGTTGAACTGATCTCCACATTCACCGCAGACAATCAGCCTTGTAAAGCAGTGATTCGCTGAAAAACTGCGCTTTCTGCCTTGCAGTCCTCGACTGAGCCACGCCTTGCCATTTCCTCCTGCACCGCAAGAAACAGCTCTTTCGGAATGATTGCGGGGTGATCATCGTCAACATAATACTGCGGCATGATGCCCGTATTCTTCACTCGCTTTTTCTGTAAAAAATCGGTGGTATAAGTTTTTTGCAAAAGTGCATCGCCCATGTACTTTTCATTTTCCAATATCTTTTTGACCGTGCTGTCATACCAGCGTGTTTGCCACGACCTGTGAGCATTCCATCACGCTCTAAGCCTTTGGCAATTTTGATACAGCTTGCACCCTCAAGATATTCACGGAAGATTCGCTTTACAACCTCTGCCTGTTCAGGATTTATCACCAGCTTTCCGTCAGCGTCTTTATCATAGCCCAGAAAACAGGCGCAATTCACCATAACTTTTCCTTGCTGAAAGCGATATTGCATACCGATTTTCACGTTTTGACTGAGCGATTCCGACTCCTGTTGTGCAAGCGACGCCAAAATTGTCAGCATAATTTCACCGCGCTGGTCGGTGGATTCAATGCCCTCTTTCTCGAAAAACACAGGGATATTCTTGTCCTTCAGCTTGCGGACAAAATTCAAGCAATCCACGGTATTTCGGGCAAAACGTGATATGCTTTTTGTGACAACATAGTCAATTTTGCCGTCCATACAATCCTGAATCATTTTGTTGAACTGCTCACGGTATTTGGTCGAAACTGCTGATATACCGTCATCGGCATATATGCCTGCAAATTCCCATGCAGGGTGATTCGTGATGTAGTCATAATAATGCTCATACTGTGCCTCGAAACTGGTCTGCTGTTCCTCGTTTTCCGTAGAAACTCTGACATAGGCGGCAACACGCAGTTTTTTGACCGTTTCCGTATGCCGTGCGGCGTTGTTGCCGATCTGCGGTTTTGGTGGGATTGTTCTAACCATTTATTTCACTCCTATCAGACTGTATAAATATTCTGCCTGCTTTGTAAAATTTTCTTGCGGTTCTCTTTCATCAGAAAGCACAAAATTTGTGCGTATTACCGGCACTTTTCGTCTTGTCTTTCCCGTAGATTTCTGACGTTTTTGCAGTTCTATCTGAACTCGACGGAATAAATTTTCATCCACGATTCGAGGATAAAAGCTGTCACCGATGTAACATTTTCTCTGTAAAAGCTGCTTTACCATACTGTGGGTAATTGGATGTCCGGCTGTTTTTGCGGATTCTGTCAAACTCATGCCCGATACATAATTCTGAAAAATCTGACGGACCTTATCAGCGGCTTCTTCTACAATAAAAATTTTTCCGTCTTTTACTTCGTAGCCGTAGGGAATGTGGCTCATAGCAGTGCCTCCTTTAACGTCAGTCCGCATTTCAGCTGAATGCCGATGCTGTGGCGATCATATACGATTATTTTCTCAATAAAATCCGTTGCAAAAAAGTCCTTAAACTCCGTCTGCATTTCTGCACTGTCAAGGAAATGCAAGAGTTTCTCGGTTTCTGCAACCATTTCGGAATTTCCAGTATCAATCTGACTCAACTGCGTGATCTGCCTGCGAAGCTCCTCTGAACGCTTGTTACTTGCGTTCTGATCCTGAATAAACATTGCAGGCTTGATGATCTTGTCCGCAAGAAGATGCCGAAGAACATCAATTTTTTCTGATTCCTTTGCAAGTTCTACCTTCAATTTCTGAATTTCCTCGGAATTTGCATTGCATTTTTTTAATCCTGCAATATACGGTACAAGTATTATTTTTCTGCCAAAAATCAGCTTATTGATCATGGTCGTAACAGCCGCTTTCAATGCATCATCACGGATATATTTCATAGAGCATTTCTGAATGTCATCAATATGTGTGGTACAAGCCCATGCGATTTCAGAACCGTGGTCGTGGATTCTCCGCTTGAAAGTTCCGCCGCATTCTCCGCAGACGATAATTCCCGAAAAAGCATATCGGGCTTGATACTTTCCTTGCCCTTTGATGATGCCTTTTTCAGTAGCTCGCTGCTCTAAAAGTCGGTTTGCAGTTTCAAAAATCTCACGGCTTATTATAGCCTCGTGATGATTCTCAATGAAGATTTGTTTTGACGAATTTTTGGTTTCATGTCTGCGGAAATTGCCGTCTGTGTAGGTTTTCTGAAAAAGAGCGTCACCCATGTACTTCTCATTTTTCAGCATATCACGAACGGTGGAAGAACTCCATTTTCCGCCTTTTCTTGTAGGCACGTTTCTTTCACGGAGCAGCTTGCAAATGGAATGTGTGCTGTGTCCGTTTATGGCGAGATTGAAAATCCAGCGGACAATTTCAGCTTCCTGTTTATCGGGTATCATTTCACCATTTTCGTTTTTCACATATCCATAGGGTAAATAGGATTGTTTGTAAGTGCCGTCCTGAAATCGCTTTCGGATAGCCCATTTTTCATTTTCGGAAATCGAAATAGACTCCTCCGCCGCAAAACTGCTGAAAATGGAAAGCATCAACTCGCTGTCCATATTTCCTGTGTCTATATGCTCTTTCTCGAAGTAAATGAAAATGCCTTTGTCTTTCAAATTACGTGCAATTTGCAGACAATCCACGGTATTTCGGGCAAAACGACTGACTGATTTCGTCAAAATATAATTGATTTTTCCTGCATTGCAATCACGGAGCATATTCTGCAAACCGTTTCTCGTTTCAGATTTTGTTCCGGAAACGCCTTCGTCAAAGTAAAGTCCCGCAAACTCCCAAGTTGAATGGGCTTTGATGTACATTTCATAATGCTTTTTTGTGCGTCAAGGCTCTCTTTCTGGTCAAGATTATCGGTCGATACTCTTGCGTAGGCAGCCACTTTTTTCTTAGGCGTTTTCGGCTGCGGTCTTGCGTCAATTTTTGTAACAGCCATTGACTTTCCCTCCTTTCGGTATGAACATATTAAACTAAATTTGGCGATATATCAAGTCTTTTCGGCAATAAGTCGGCGTAAAGGGGTGAGAAAGTCTGGCGGTTTAATGCGGTTAATTTGTCATATTCGTCAAAGGAAATCAGTCCTTTTTCAAGCATTTTTTCGGTGATTTTCTGCGCCATAAAATAGCCGAGTTCATCGTGATTTTCTTTCATTAAAATGCCCCCATTCATACTTCGGAAAAAAGTCAGCTCTTGTGATAAAAATTATCCCGGAGCAGTTTTAACAACTCCGGGATAGAAAAAATTTTGAGATAATCAGATGTCAGATTTATTTACCCAACCAGTCACATACTTGCCAATGGGTGTATTGCCGCAAAACTCCGGCTTAGTTGTCACACGCATTCTGCCGTTGACAACGATGCCGTCGTAAAGATAATATGTGCCGGAACGCTTCACACCTGTTTTTGCAGCTGCGGATGCGTAAAGTGCGGTATTTTTGAGTGTTACCTTTGCACCTTTTGCATAGGACTTTCCATTGCTGAAAACAACATTCCCATTTGCATCAAAGACAGAATGTCCCGTCTTGCAGGCTTTTTTCGCATTTTCCAATGAGGAATATGCCCAATCTGCGACTTAGCATCAGCCATGTTTTTCTTACTCGATAAAGCTGTTTTGCAGGTGTAGGAGTTGCCGGTGTAGAACCAGAATTAAGATAAGATTGTACCTTAGCTTTAAAAGCTACCCAATGAGGCAGAATGTACGCAGGACACATCTTGTAAGGATTTCTTGCAGTATTGAGATAATCCACAGTACCCGATTTTCCGTCCCTGACATTGAGCCAGTGCGTGTGGGTAAAGAGGTGGTTAATATCAAGATTGTATTTCTTCAGCAAAGCTGCCGCCAATCTTGCACAATTGTCCTCAGACTTCTTATCTGTCACATTATACGCAGATGACATAATGCACTCGATCGCAATTGTTCTACGATTGCCGTTTCCGCTGCCGTCAGCGCATGCCAGCCGCTCAGGCTGTGGGGCAGATTTTGCCATGAACAGGTATTATCAACGTAATAATGCACCCTGACATCTTTCATATTGCCATTAACAGTTGCTCTTGTATACTGCTCCGCAGGTGTCGTTCCGCTTGCCACAGAAATCCAGTCGGTATTGTGAACTGTTACACCGATAACTTTGCCTTCCATTGAAACAGAGGGCATATCGATTCTGTTGGGATTATGTTTTGTGAGTAAATACTCGTTGATTTTTACTCCGTTCAGAGTCGTTGTTGCATCTGGTCTTAAAATCGCCATATTACTTATCCTCCTTGTCGGTCGTTTCTTCTGTTCTGCCGATTTTCGTTTGCAGAACATCAATTGCTTTTTTGATTGCGGGCGGGTAAGGGATTCCCATCAAACTTGTATTTTCCACAATGGAAAGCAGTTCGTTCAGGCAAAAGCTGATGCAAACAGCATCCCGGATGTAATTGGTATTCAGCAGAATATCCATCCGAACTGCAACGACGATCAGCATTAAAGTGCAGACTTTTTTCGCCAGACCGAACCAGCCGGCTTTGGAAGAAAGTCCGCCGCTTTCCGTGTGTTTCGATTTTTTCATCATGGCGGTGATGATGCCGGTGAAAAGTCGATTGCCATAAAGACGACCAGTGTCACCAGAGCGGAGTCCCAGCCGCCAAAAATGGCAGTAAAAAAGCCGCCGACCAAGCCGACAGCTACACAAATGGTATCTTTCATCATATTTTTAACCCTCCAGTACTTTCAGGAATCGGATTTTCGGATGAGAATTGTTGCTTCTGCCCACCCAGGCAAGGTAATATTCGCCGTCAGAAATGCCGGTGCATTCTGTGATGGTGGTGATAAAGGTATCCGACTGCAGCCAGTGGAAATCCAGAGAAACCGCACGATTTGCGTCGATCTCTGTGTTTACATACACGCCAATAGGAATGTCAATTTTCTGCGGTTTCGGCACCAGATACAAACTTCCGGTTTCACTAGAACCCGACTGATAGGACATTACGATTTCAGCGTTTTTCGTCAGAGACAGAGGCTTTGCACAAACGATCAAGACCGACTTATCCCAGTTAAAACACGTTTGCGAGTAGGACAGCACAAAATCATTTGCTGCACTGCAAAACTGCGGATAGGCAGTCAGGAAATCTGCCATTGTCTGATACCTGCCGTCCAGAATCATGCTGAGATTTGGTGCATAGGTCGAAATGGTATTCTGCCCGGACTGAAACAGGACGGTGTAATTTCTGCCGCTTGTCAGGTTGTCGATTTGCTTTTGCAGGCTCTCCAAAGTACGTTCTGTCTTTTCTGAATAGACCGTAACCTTTGTGCTAAGCCCATTGATTTGTATGCCGAAACTATCCCATTGTGCGATTTTAGCAGCAGTGATCTGATCCAATACAGATTGATTTTCGTGGGTATGTGCCTTTTCTAAAAGCGGCTGAACAGCAGCTTGAATCAGTGCTTTTACGGCATCGGTATCCGGATAATTTGTCAAGTCCGGAGAAACGCCGTCCTTTCCGTCAATCCCATCTCTACCGTCTTTCCCATTTGTGCCATCCTTCCCGGGCAAACCATCTGCACCATCTTTTCCGTCCTTGCCATCAATACCATCCTTGCCTTTCAAACTCTCCAGCCATTCTGCAGCTGTCCCCACAAAACCGTTTTCTATGGCAATTTCATAAGCAGAACGACCGTCTTTTCCGTTTGCTCCGGTTTGCATCTCTGAGAGTTTTTTCAAAAGCTGCGTATACAGATCCGGAGTCGGCGGAATTGGCGTATCCCCATCTGCAACAAGCCCAGATGGTCGAATGTGAAGAGTTACTGGTACGGTTGTCGCACGCAGTGTAGTATCGCTTTCTGCATCGTAGCCAAACAAACTCATTTTCACCGCACCGGGATGCAGTTCGGCAGGCAGCAAGCAAGTCGTTCCCTCTATGCCAAGCACCAAATTGTATGTTTCTTCGCACTGGGTGAACTGCACCACTTTGTGCAGGACTTTCCAAGCTCCATCGAACACAAACTTTACCGAAACAAATGCGATCTGGTCAGAAGCAATGACCTCTCGCTCTATTGCCTCCAGCCTTTGATTCTTTACTAAAAATTTCATCATCCGTTTTTCACCTCATTCCACACATTATTTTCAGGATCATATTCCAAATAGCCGTCTACACACTGGATCTTTTTCAGATAATTGTTGTAGGAATGTTCTCCGGAAGACATCCAGTTGACCGGTTTGGTGATGGCGTTCCACTGAGCGATCGTTCCTTCATATGTGATGGCTGTTAGACTTTCACAGTATGTCAGCATATTTTCCCCAAAGGTTCTGCAATTTGCCGAAATCGTAAGATTGGACAATGCTGTACATCTTGTAAACGCAAAAGCACCAATGGAATCACACGCAACACGAGCAGTCTTCAGCTTTGCACAGCCGCTAAAAACATACTTTCCCCACGTTTTCACGCTGGCAGGCACAGTGACTTCTGCAATGGCAGTGTGCTGAAATGCAAACGACTGAATTGCAGTAACTGCCTGCGGAATCGTAACAGAAGTCAGACCAGCGGTATCATTGATTACAGCATCTTCCTGTGCAAAAGCGGAATCACCAATGCTGGTCAGCGTAGCTGGAAGAGATACCGTTTCTGCATTGGCACAATGATAGAACAGGCGGTCACCCAGACCAGTAATGCCATTGCTGAGTACAATTTCTTTGATCTGGCCATTTTGATAGAACACAGAATCATGAGAAGTATAGTCATAGGTTGCACCCGTTCCACGCAGCAGCAGTTTGCCGTTGTCATAAAGAACATAGTAGATGTTTTCGCCGCACTGTCCGGTCGCTAAGATTTCGCCTGCGGTCAAATCATCTACCTTGGTTTGCAGTTCGGAAATCTGGCTGTTCATTGCATCCAGCCGCTTTTGCAGTTCTTCCAGTGTGGCATTTGTCTTTGCCATTTCGGCAAGCATCTCTGTTACTCTGCACTTACCAAGAATACACTTGCAGTATCCGCATTTGCTTTCATCCTCCCGATAATCGATCACATCCTCTGCGGTCAGTTCTGTTGCTCCGGCTCGCAGTCGAACTGCTGCCAAGGTCAAATAGGTGGTCACATTATTGTTGGTGAACGAAGGAATGACAGGTTCGGTGGCAGCAATTCCAGGCTGAATGCGAATGCCGCAGATTCGTGTGGAAAGGTCGCAGAACAAGGCAATGACCACATAGCGATCCAGCGATTCATCTACATAGGAAGCACAGTCAACCGTATGCAGCGTGTCACTGATGAGATAATGCCCGTTGATCCATGCTTTGCCTGTGCCGAATGTAACGGACAAATTTTTGACTGTTGGTGCAAAACACTGCCGGTACGTATCCAGAATCCCGTTGCAGATCAGGCTGGACAGATAGGCAGTGAAATCCTCTGCGGTATACACCCGGTCGAGATTTTTTGCATTAAAAAAGCCGTAGGAAAATGACATATACTCACTCCATTTCTTTGAAGGTCGGGGTCAGACTTCTGCCGTTCTGGTCGAAACTCTCCACCATGCCGATCAGCTGGATTCTCGCTGGATCAAGCCAAAGCGTTCTGTTCGACCGTCACATAGTCGCCCACAAAGTAATCTTGTTGTACTGATAACTGGGTGGAAAAGCAGCGGATAAGCGGATTCCGATGCCGTTTTCGGCTG
>ENA-OQDW01000235-OQDW01000235.1-human-gut-metagenome-genome-assembly--contig:-NODE-235-length-23694-cov-7.172826_pt1 | contig 23694 bp, 25 predicted proteins | sample MGYA00242784_ERZ504613 | MGnify/ENA primary metagenome ERZ504613 (study PRJEB26092, sample SAMD00036330) | human gut metagenome | host: Homo sapiens | study: EMG produced TPA metagenomics assembly of...
CAGATGCTCGCCGCCACGCCCGGTGAGCTGCGCTCGCTCGGCACCGACGTGACGCGCATCGCAGCCGAGTCGCCCACCTGCGTCTTTGGCGGCCGCGACGTCATCGCAAAGAGCAACGCCAACTTCAACGTAGTCGACCTGATGGGCTAACGCACGGCAAAGGTAGATTTTTGGGACATGCCCGAAAATCTACCTTTTTTCTGCGGTTTGAGCGGGGCGGCGCAGCCCACCGCGGCGGTTTGTCTCAATCTGTAACATCTAGACGGCAATATCGGCTCCAGATGTTACAGGTCGAGACGTTCCCAAACGGCACCAGCTCTTTGTCTCAATCTGTAACATCTAGGTCCAATTTTGCCGAGTTACTGTTACAGATTGAGACAAACCGCCGCAGACGCCCACTCCACAGCACAGACCACCACAAAGGTGCCTGTCTCCTTCCTCAGTTGTGGTTCGAACACTTGTTCTATACGTACATGTGTTCTATAGTATGGGTGATTGCTTCGGGCTTAAATTGCAACTATAATATAGTTGCGGGATGTGAGGCAGGATGACTCGGATCGACAAACTCATCGCCCAGCTGCTTAGCTGTCCTTCAACGTATAGATTCGCTGACTTTCTTAAAGTTATGGCTTCATATGGCTTTGAAATGGACAGCAAAGGCAAGACATCCGGATCGCGCGTTCGCTTCTACAGGCCATCAGATGGCAGGATGTTCGTAATGCACGCGCCTCATCCATCTGACGAATTGACAGCGGGGACCATTCGAAACATCGTTCGCTTTCTGCAAGATGTCGGAGGTAGTCATGAGTAACGTTTTGGCATACAAGGGTTATTTCGCCCCGGTCGAGTTCGATGCCGAACAGCATGTGCTAACAGGTATGGTCGCCGGCATTAGGGACGCAATCGTATTTGAAGGCTCCACGGCTGAAGAAGTGGAGCAATGCTTCCACGACGCCGTCGACGATTACCTTGAGTTTTGCGCCGAGAAGGGCAAGGAACCCGAGCGGGCTTTTAAGGGCTCGTTCAACGTAAGAACGGGCTCTGAGCTCCACAAGCAAGCAGCGCTAGCGGCGGCAAAGAAGGGTGAGTCACTCAATAAGTTTGTGACTGAAGCGATCGCTGCGGCGCTGTGAAGCCAACGTCGAGTCGAAGCCGCCACAAAGGGTGCCTTTGCGGCGGCTTCGACGTTTGCCCAGATAAAACCTGCCAAAATAAACCTGTCCCTTTTTGGTAGGTTTGGGAGAGGGAGCTGGGATGGATAAGGCTGAGTTGCGACGGGCGGTGATTGCTCGGCGCGATGCGATTGATTTGGATGTGCGGGCGGCGAAGTCCGCCACTATCTGTGCGCGGCTTGTTGAGCTGTTGGATTGCCTGGGTGCCGCGGCGCCGCACACCGTTGCCATCTATGCCGCGATGGGCTCCGAAGTCGACCCTGCCGCGTTTGCCGCTGCGGCCGCTGCGCGCGGCTGGCGCGTAGCTTATCCGTGCATGCTCTCGGCAATTGATGCCGCAGCTTGTGGCCAGTGCATGTGCATGCGGGCAGTTGCCGCCGACGATGCGTCCGCGGCTCCGTTTATCGCCCACCCTACGCGGGCCTTTGCGGCCACGGACATCGACAGCGACCGCTTCCCCATCGTGCCTGCCGAGGCTCTCGACATGATTGTTGTGCCGCTCGTGTCCTTCGACCAAACCGGCGCGCGCCTGGGCTACGGCGGCGGTTGCTATGACCGCTATCTGCCCATGCTCTCGCCCGCATGCCAAATCATCGGCATCGCCTTTGACGAGCAGCGTGTCGACCGCGTTCCCACCGACGCTCACGACCTGCCGCTACCCCACATCATCAGCGCCTAATCGCCGCCATATCAGCCACGGCTACAGCAGTACCATCGCAGCCTAGTGCTCCTCGCCGGCGCAGGCCAGGTCGTAGGGCGTGGTCTGGTAGACGTAGTAGTTGAGCCAGTTGGTGTAGAACAGCTGAGCTTGGCTGCGCCAGACGTTGCGCGGCTCGGCGGAGGGGTCGTCACCCGGAAAGTAGTGCGCCGGCACCTCCGGTTGAGCCCGCGCTTCACATCGCGCTCGTACTCCAGGCGCAGCGTATCGGTGTCGTACTCGGGATGGCCAAAGACAAAGAAGCGACGGCTGTCGGTCGACTTGACGATGTACAGGCCCACCTCGTCGGACACGGCCACGACCTCAAGCTGCGGCTCGGCCTCCACGTCCTCGCGGCGCACGTCGGTGTTGCGCGAATGTACGGCATAGAAGCGGTCGTCAAAGCCGCGGACCAGCGGGCTTTGCGGCTTCACCAGATAATGCTCGAACACGCCGCTCGCCTTTGCCGGCAGGTCGTACTTCTGGATGCCGTAATGATGGTACAGCCCTGCCTGCGCGCCCCAACAAATGTGCAGCGTAGAGTGCACGTGCGTGGTGGACCAATCCATGATCTGGCAGAGCTCGGGCCAGTAGTCGACCTCCTCGAACGGCATCTGCTCCACCGGCGCGCCCGTGATGATCAGGCCGTCGTAGTGGATGTCGCGGATGTCGTCGAACGTGCGGTAGAACGTCTCCAGGTGGCCGGCGCTCACGTGCGTGGCCTCGTGCGTCTTGGTGCGCAGCAGGTCCACCTCCACCTGCAGCGGCGTGTTGGAGAGCTTGCGCATGATCTGCGTCTCAGTGGCGATCTTAGTGGGCATGAGGTTGAGGATGAGCACGCGCAGCGGACGGATGTCCTGGTGCAGCGCGCGGTACTCGGTCATGACAAAGATGTTCTCGCTCTCGAGCTGCGCGGCTGCAGGGAGAGCGTCGGGGATACGAATGGGCATGGATGCTCCTTACGAGTCAGTTGCAGCTATGGTACAACGACCGGCCCCATCCGCGCGAGCGCATCGCCCAGCGATGCCGTCAACGGCCCAAATCACTCCAAAAGTAGAGATTAAGGCATGTCCCAAAATCTACGGCACTTTAGCCTAGCAAAGTAACAGCAGGACGCTACAATGGTTCGACGCGAAAAACTCGGCCGAAAGGATACATATATGTACCAGACGCGTAAGATCGGTGTGGTCGGCCAGGGCCACGTAGGAGCACATGTTGCCAACAGCCTGCTTATGCAGGGCATTGCCGATGAGCTGTACCTGTGCGATATCAACCAGGCCAAGGTGACGTCCGAGGTCCAGGACCTGCGCGACTCCCTTTCGTTTGTCCCGTACAACACCAAGATCGTCAACTGCTACGACCACTACGAGGAGCTTGCCTGCTGCGACGTCATCGTCAACGCCGCCGGCAAGGTCGCGCTGGCCGCCGGCAACCGCGACGGCGAGCTGTTCTTTACCACCGACGCCGCCCGCACCTTTGCCAAGCGCATCGTCGACGCCGGCTTTGATGGCATCTTCGTGAGCATCTCCAACCCCTGCGACGTCGTGTGCACCGAGCTGTGGCACCTGACCGGCTACGATCCCAAGAAGATCATCGGCTCGGGCTGCGGCCTGGACTCCGCCCGCCTGCGCACCGAGATCTCCAAGAAGGTCGGCGTGAGCCCCAAGTCCATCGACGCCTACATGATCGGCGAGCACGGCTTTAGCCAGCTGGCCGCCTTTAAGGCCGCAACCATCGCCGGCAAGAGCCTTAACGAGCTTCAGGCCGAGAACCCCGACAAGTACGCCTTTGACCACATGGAGGTCGAGGAGCTCGCGCGCAAGGGCGGCTACGTAACCTACCAGGGCAAACAGTGCACCGAGTACGCCGTCGCCAACTCCGCCGCGCGCGTTTGCGCCGCCGTGCTGCATAACGAGCACGCCGTGCTTTCCGCCTCCACGCTCATGACCGGCCAGTATGGCGAGGAGGGCATCTTCACCTCCCTGCCGTGCGCGATCGGTGCCGAGGGCGTCGAGGAGGTCTACACGCTGGACCTGTCCGAGCACGAGCTCGAGGGCTTCCACAAGAGCTGCCAGCACATCCGCGACAACATCGCCCAGCTCGACTGGTGGGACGCCGAGGCCTACGACGCGAAGTAGGCCGCCGCTTGACGCGACACCTCGCTCATACGGACGCTATGCAAAGCGGGCCGCGCCGGAAATCCCCGGCACGGGCCCGCTTTTTGGCTCATGCGACACGCTCGCGAATCGAAGGTGAATGCTTTTCCCGTTACCTAGTACTGCTCGATGCCCATGTAGCGACGAATCTCGGGGCTGTGGTCGAACACCTTGCCGCGGGCGGCGCGCAGCTCGCAGCTCATGTTGTAGAAGAAGATCGGCTCCAGGAACGAACGCACGCTGGCAGGCACTTCGCCCACGCCGTACTCGAGCGCATCGAGCACCATGACTGTATCGGTGTGCGTGTTGAGGAACGCCAGCGCGCGCTCCTCCATGGGGCGGCACTCGCCCGATCCGAGCTGCACAAAGTAGAACACGCCGGGCTCGGTGGCTTCGAACGGGCCGTGGAAGTACTCGCCGGAGTGGATGTAGCAGCAGTGCTGCCACTGCATCTCCATGAGCGAGCAGATCGCCATGCATAGGTCTGGCTAAAGTTGGGACCGGAGCCCAGGATATAGAAGAACTTGTGCTGCTGGCAGAGCTCGGCAAAGCGGGCGCCAGCTCGGCGTTGACCTTCTCACGGGCGGCGGGCAGCAGCGCATCCATCTGCTTGAGGCCCTCATACATGTCGGCGAGTGACTCGTAGCCTTCCTGCTGGTCGAGCAACTCGGCGGCGATCAGAGCGCCAATGCCCTGCGGCACCTCGGCCTGCGACACGCCCTCACCCCACGGATAGACCAGGTAGTCCACTTGCCGTTGTCGATCTTTGAGCCCTCGCAGTCGGTAAGGGCAATGACCTCGGCACCGGCGGCCAGCGCCATCTCGCAGCCGTCGACGACCTCCTGCGTGTTGCCGCTGTGGCTGCAGGCGATGACGAGCGACTTCTCGCCAAGACTCTTGGGAGCCATCAGGCAAAACTCGCGTGCCGTGTAGACCGTCGAGGTAAACGTGGTGGCCTCACGCTTGAGCAGCTCGTTGGCCGGCATGAGATCGATCATCGAACCGCCGCAAGCGATCCAAAAGACGTTCTCGATCTTGCCCTTGCGCTCGATAATTTCCTGAATCAGATCATGTGCGTTCATGCTGATGCCCCTCCTTGTGTGGCGGCTTTTGGCGACGGCTGCTCGTACCTGCTGTCGTTCTATGTTGTTCTATATATACCACGCATGCAGCCACGGTGGAAGCCATTGCGGTAAATTTGTTCCACGTTGTTCTATTCGTGAACGTTAGATGTCGAACACGTAGCGCGAGCCCACGATCTTTTGACGACCGAGCAGCAGGGGCCGCTCGTCCTCATCGGTAAAGTAGGCCTCCATATAGAAGAGCGGCTCGCCGACCGGCACCTCCAGCAGCGGGGCCGTCTGAGTATCGGCAAGCGCAATCTCCACGGTGCAGGGGTCGGACTTGAGCGGCGCGCGACCCGAATGCTCGGCAACGAGCGCAAAGATTGAGTTATCGGTGAGGTCCTCGTCGGCCAGCGTCTGCAGGTAGGGATGGTCGGCGAGCACAAAGGCGTTGTTCTCGAGCATGACGGGGATGCCGTCGGCCGTGCGCACGCGCTCGACCACGATAAGCTCGCAGCCGGGCTCCACGCCAAAGAACGCCGCATCCTCGTGCGTCGCCGCGACCACCGTGCGCGACACCAGACGCGCACCCGGCACCATGTCGTTGGCAGCACAACCCTCAGTAAAGCTCTGGACGTCACCCTTCTGGCGAATCTTGCGCTTGAGCTTGGGGGCGCACACAAACGTGCCCCTCCCCTGCTGGCGGTTGAGATACCCCGCGCGCGACAGCTCTCGATGGCACGGCGCACGGTGATGCGCCCCACGCCGTAGGACTTCGCGAGCTCCATCTCGGAAGGAATGCGCGAGCCGGCCGCGTACACGCCGCGTGCGATCTCGCCTTTCAGGTCGTCCATAACCTGCTGATACAGCGGCACGGCGGATGCGCCAGAGCGGTCGGTTTTATCGTCGAATGCCATCGTTACGCTCCATCCCGCGCATGCTCGGACTCAAACTCTTCGATCGCCGTCATAAACTGCTCGCCAAAGGCGTCGGCCTTTTTCTCGCCAATGCCGTTGACCTGAATCAGCTCGTCGCGCGTCTGGGGGCGCAGACGGCACAGGCCGCGCAGGGCCTTGTCGGAGAAGACCATGTACGGCGCCATCTCCAGCTCGGTCGAAATCTCCTTGCGCAGGGCACGCAGCGCTCGAACAGCTCGGCATCGTCACCCACGCGCGGGCGCTGATCCAGCTCGGCCTCCTCGCGCAGCAGATCCACCGCACGGCGGCGCGGGCCGAGGCCTTGCGCTTGGACGCGCGACGCTTAACGGTAAAGGCGAACGCCTCATCCTCGACCTCGGCGACACGCGGGCCCAGCCCCACGACCGGGTACTGTCCCTGCGAGGTAGCCAGATAACCGCGGCCGCACAGCTGGCCGATGATGTCCTTGATGCGCCCGACCGATTCGCTCGACAGCTCACCGTAGCCGCGGTCCTCGTCCAAATGCATCTGGCGAATGCGCTCGGTGTTGCCGCCGTGGAGCACGTCGGCGATGAGCGACTTGCCGAAGCGCATGGGCCGCATGGCCACATAGCGCACGGCAGCGCGGGCCATATCGGTGACGTCCTCGACCTCGAACTGCGTGAGGCAGTTGCTGCAGTTGCCGCAGCCCTCGACGTCGTCCGTGGCGACGCCGCCCGTACCGGCCGCGGCATGCTCGACCGCGGCCTCGTCGCCAAAGTAGCGCAGCATGTATTCGCGCAAGCAGCCGGTGGTATTGCAGTAGCCCTCCATCTGGCTGAGCAGACGATATCGATTCTGGAGCGCCCACGCACGCTGCTCGTCGTCGAGTGCCTCATCGGCAGCATCGCCGCGATCGATCAGAAAGCGGCGCATGCGAAAATCGTTGCCGTTCCACAGCAGATGGCAGCTGGCCGGGTCGCCATCGCGGCCGGCGCGGCCCGCCTCCTGGTAGTAGGCCTCAATGCTCTCGGGCACGTTGTTGTGGATCACGTAGCGCACGTTGGGCTTGTCGATGCCCATGCCAAAGGCGTTGGTGGCAACCATCACCTGGATATCGTCGTCGATAAAGGCGCGCTGGCTTTGGCGACGGGCGTCGTTGCCCATGCCTGCATGGTAGCGGCCAACGCGAATGCCGCTGGGGCCAGAGCCTCGGCAAGCTCCGCGGCCAGCGCGTCGACCGTCTTGCGGGTCGAGCAATACACGATGCCGCTCTCGCTCGAATGCGCAATCACGTAGTCGCGCACCCACGCGGTCTTGGCCTTGTCGCCCATCTCCTCGCAACCAAAGTAGAGGTTCTTGCGATCAAAACCCGTCACCACCGTCGCGGGGTTTTGCAGGCCGAGCATCTGCTGAATGTCCGCACGCACGCGCTCGGTCGCCGTGGCGGTAAACGCCGCCACGATGGGGCGCTGCGGCAGCGAATCGATGAACTCGCGAATCTGCAGGTAGGCGGGGCGGAAATCCTGCCCCCACTGGCTCACGCAGTGGGCCTCGTCAATAGCTACGAGTGGCACGCCAATGCCGCCTTCGGCCGCAACTTCCTGCGCAAAGGCCAGAAAGCGTGGCTCGAGCAGGCGCTCGGGTGCCACATACATTAGCTGGTAGCGCCCCTCACGAGCACGCTTGAGCACGGTATTTTGCTGAGCCAGCGTAAGGCTGGAGTTGAGATAGCTGGGGCGCGCACCCGCCGCGAGCAGTGCGCGGGTCTGGTCCTCCATAAGCGACAGCAACGGACTCACCACAAAGGTGATGCCGGGCAGCATGAGCGCGGGCACCTGGTAGCAAATGGACTTCCGGCGCCCGTGGCATAACACCCAGCGCATCGCGACCGGCAAGGATCGCATCGACCATGCGGTCCTGTCCCGGGCGAAACGAGGTGTAGCCAAAATAGGCGCCGAGCGTGTCGAGCGCCATCTGCTGCATGTTATCGGTCATGGTTTCCTAACGTCCAAGTCATCTGCCGCCGATTATACGCCGCCACGCGGACCGGTGCCGCGCGGCTGCCGGCCACGGGCAACGCAATCCAAGGCGAATGAGCGTGGATTTTTGGACACTTTCCGGATGAGCGTGGATAATCTCCACTTTGAGCACGCCGTTGAGCCAAAAACGGGAGATTATCCACGCTCATTCTGCGGGTAGTCGATGTTTTGGCAATGTCAGCGAAAGCCCGCCAGAGCGAGCAAGATGCCTTGAAACAAGGCGGCATTGATCTTCTGATCATGCCGCCGAAGTTGAAAGGCAGATTGCCGCTCTGGCGGGCTTGCAGCGTCGAGCCGTTGCGCGGTTTGGAAAACCGCGCAACTAGAGCTACATGACCATGACGTAGCGCGATCCCACGTAGTACTGCTTACCCATCAGGACCGGCTCATCGTTGGGACCGGTAAAGCCGGCGCGCAGGTTGAGCAGCGGATCATGCGGGGCAATGCCCAGCTCGGCCGCCTGCTCGGCATTGGCGCGAACGGCCTCGACCGTACGGTAGCCAACCGAGACAATCGGCGTTCCGCCAACACGCTCGACCTCAGCAAAAATCGACTTGTCCTCAAGATCGGCCGTCAACAGCTCACGGTAGGCGTCAAACGGCACAAAGATGTTCTCCTCAAATATGGGCTCGCCGTCGGCCGTACGCACGCGCTTGATATGCAGCAGTAGCGCATCCTTCTGCAGGCCAAAGAACTCCATCTCGTTTTGGCGCGCCGGCACAATCTGGCGATCGACACATGTGCACCGGCCTTCATGCCGTTGCCGGCACACAGCGCGGTAAACGTCTGCAGCGTCGAGGCGTGAAACTGGCGGTTGATGTGCGGCGTGGAGACAAAGGTGCCACGGCCCTGCTGCTTAACCAGGTAGCCATCGGAGCACAGCTCCTCGACGGCGCGGCGCACCGTAATGCGGCTCACCTCGTACTGCTCGGCAAGCTCGAGCTCGGACGGAATACGCTCCTTGGGTGCATAAACACCTTTCTCGATCGCATCCTTGATTTCGTCGTAAATCTGCTGGTAAAGCGGTGCATTTTTGGGCGATGGCATATCTAATCACTCTTAATGAAATATCGAAATAACTAATACGTATATAACATCTAGGTTCATGTTACCTCATATTGATAAAACGATACACCCTCCCTACCAAAAAGCGACAGCTTCATTTTGGTAGGTTTTATCTGGGCAAACGAGAGCCCCTCGAAAGCAACGAGGCTTTCGCGGGGCTCAAGCGGGCAGGATCACGCCGGGCCGGCAAAATGCCAATACCCTACTTGCCGTCGTCCTGCTGCAGGCTGTCCTGCTCGCAGAGGCGCGACCGCCTGTTGGCCATACGTGCGGGCTTGTCAGGATCGGGAACGGCCGTGGGCATGGGCTCGTCGACATGACCGCCCCACCAGCCGCCCACAAAGTCGAGCGTGTGGAACACGTTGATCACGGCGCCGGATCAATGTCGCACACCAGCTTGATGATGTCCTGGCTCTCGTAGGTCGAGACAACGGCGTGCAGCAGGTACATCTTTTCGCGGCTGTATCCGCCGATGACCTCGGCGCAGCTAATGCCGTGCTGAAAATGGTCAACATAGGCGGTCATGACCTCGTCTGCCTTGCGCGTCGTGATCTGCAGCGTCACGCGGTCGTAGCGACGATAGAAACTGTCGATGGTCTTGGTCGAAATAAACTGGAACACGATGGAGTACGCCGCATTGTCCCAGCCAAACATAAAGCCAAAGATCGCCAGGATAAAGCAGTTGAAACCAAAAATGACGCCCCAGATAGTCTTGCCCGTGTGGTTGGAGACCCACAGCGCGATAAAGTCGGTGCCGCCGGTGGATGCGCCGGACTTTAGCGCGATGGCAGCGCCCAGACCCGAGACCACGCCGCCAAAAATGATGAGCATGATCTTGTCGCCCAAAAACGGAGCAAAGTGAAAGATGTTGAGGAACAGCGATGAGAGCACGACCTGCATCATCGAGAAGATGACGAAGCGCTTGCTAATGCCGCTCCAGCATAAGAGTGCCACGGGGATGTTGAGCGCGAGCATACCGAGCGAGATGTCGATGTGGACGCCGCCGAGCGAGGTAACGCGATCGAGTAGGACCGCGACGCCGGTGAGACCGCTCGGAAGCAAGTCGGCGGGTTGAATGAACGCCTGGATCAGAAATGTCTGGAGAACGGCAGAAATGGTGACCGCCACGGCGGTAATGGCGCGGCGGACGATGGTGAGGCGGCCGAGCACGAGCACGCGGTCCGTGAGCTGTTCGATGGCGTTCGCCACGTAGGCTCCCTTCGAAGGCAGATGTAGTTGTGGGGCATGCCGCGATTGTAGCATGGAGCGTGCGGGGGCGCTTCAATTCACCCTCTCTCGACAACCAAAACGGGACCAGCAACCCCCACGACCAAAGGGCTAAATTCCAAGTGAGTAGACTTTTTACGATCTGCCGAGCACACCCAAAACAGCCACCTCTGTGACCTGCGGTTTTACTAGAGCAGATGCACTTTGTGCTCGGCCTGCGCCAAAAAGTCTACTCACTTAGCCCGAATCGAAGCCAAACGGATCAAAATCGAAACCAAATTGAGCCAGTCCACCGCAAAAAACGTTTGAACCCGTGCTTCTCGCGGCGGATTGACACTACAAAGCGGCCAAAATGTCGGTCAGGTTGTCGATGACAACGTCGGCGGCGGACTGATCCAGATTGACACCCTCGTGCGGACGCAGCGCCAGGACGCGGGCGCCGGAGCGCTTGCCGGCCTCGATGCCCAAAGGCGAATCCTCGATAACCAGGCACTCGGCAGGCTCCACCCCCAGCGCCTCCATGGCGCGCAGGTAGATCTCGGGGTCGGGCTTAAACGCGCTGCACTCGTGACCACTGATGGTGTAGTCCAGCACGTCGGCGATACCGGCAATCTCCACCAGCTCGTCAATAAGCTCGCGATAGGACGAGCTCGCGATGGCACACTTGACGCCGCGCTCGTGCAGCTCGCGCATCACCGGCTCCGTCTGCTCGTTGAGCAGCTCGGCATACGGAACAGGGTGAACCGGGCTGTAGACCTGCTTGTACTCAACGCGCAAGCGCTCGCGCAGCTCAACATCGTCGGGCACCAGCGACTTCCAGATGGCAGGCTCGTTAGACCCCGAAAGATCGGGGATCTCGTCAAAGTGGAACCCCTTTTCCTCCATAAACGCCACGCGGCGACGGTTGTAGAACCACTCGGTATCGACCAGCACGCCGTCCATATCAAACAGCACTGCCTTGATCATACGCATCTCCTCCCACCTGCCAAAAAGGGACAGGTTTATTTTGGTAGGTTTTATCTGGTGTTTTGCGACGCGACAGACACGCCCCCAAAGCAAAAAGGGGACGGGGCGCAAACCCCATCCCCTCTCAATCAACCCGTAAGGTCTACTTACTTGTGATTAGTAGGAAAGCTTCCACATGTAGCGACGCATGGTCAGCGGGTGCTGACGGGCCTCGGCGATCTGGTTGCCGTACTCGCGCATAACGGCGAGGTGCAGCAGCGGGTTGAAGTAGGTGACGACGCTCGCGGGCACGGCGTCAGCCAGGCCGTAGTCCTTGGAGTCGATCAGAGCGACCTTGGCGCCCATGCGCTTAAGGAAGGTGAGGGCGCGGGCGTCCATCGGACGGGTAGCGCCATCGGACATGAAGAAGACGTAGGGCTTACCCTCGGTGGAAACCTCGAACGGGCCGTGGAAGTACTCACCGGTGTTGTAGGCGGCGGCGTCGATCCACTGCATCTCGGTGAACAGGAAGGCGGCGTGAGAATAAGCCATCTTCTCGGAGGCACCGGAAGCCATGAAGTAGATCATCTTGTCGTCCTTGAAGTCCTCGGCGAACTTCTTGGCGAGCTTCTTGCAGGACTGAGCAGCGTTCTCGCAGAGATCGAAGACGTTGGTGAGGCCGGTGATCATGTCCTCGTAGTGGTCATAGCCCTCGGTCTGCTGAAGGATCTCGACAGCAAGAGCGATGGCGTAGCCGGGCTTCTCGCACTTGGCAGCGAAGTTGGCGTGGAAGCCGTGAACGATGACGTAGTCAGCGTCGACGGTCAGAGCGGAGCCAGCCTTGTTGGTGAGGGAGACGACCGGGCAGTTGTGCTTCTTGGCGGTCTTGTTGGCCTCGACGGTCTCGGGCGTGGAGCCACCGAGGGAGCAGGTGATCACGAAGGTGTGCTCGTTGACCCAGGAAGGCGTGTCGTAGTTGAACTCGTTAGCAGTGAAGATCTGAACGTTCAGCTTGTCCGTGTTGTTGGCCAGGAAGTACTTGGCGGGGTAAAGGTCGGACATGGAGCGCCGCAGCCGACGAAAGCGACGCTGTGGATCTCGTGGTTGGACAGGACGTCAGCGACGATCTGCTTAGGGAGGTTAAGGTCGATCTCGTACATCTGACACATTCCTTTCAATTTTTGCGGCGCCACATTGCCGGGCGCTCGCAGGGTTACCGTGGTTTGGACCGAGTCGCCGGCCCGTTGAGGATGCGACAAAGGGACTGTCCCATTGTCGCATTTTGGGGATGGAAGCCTGCCTGGGGTATGGGATGCCAGGCAGGCCCCCGGGGGAAAGCGGTTAGGCGCTTAGTCGCGACTAAGCCAGGATGCCGACCGCGGAGAGGGCGATGCCGCCCACAATGGCGATCACGAGAAGCAACCGGTGTTGACGTTCTTCTTGATGAGCCAGTACATAAGGCCGGTGAGGCCAAGGGAGATCATCTGGGGCATCATGCTGTCCAGGATGTCCTGGATAACGACGGTGCCTCAGCGAACTGCAGCGGGGTGGTGGCGCCGATCAGCGTGGCGATCATGCCGCCCACGGACATAAGACCACGATGCCGCAGACATACATGAGCTTCTCCATGAGGTCGCCGCCCTGAAGCTTGCTCAGGTACTCGTGGCCGCCCTGATAGCCCATCTTGGCTGCGAACCAAGTAATCAGCACGGAGGGGACGATGGAGATGAGAAGGGCCAGGATCGGGCCCATGATGGAGCCTGCTGAGCCAGCTGAACGCCCAAGCCAAAGGCGATAACGCGGATGGTGCCCTGGAAGAAGGAGTCACCGATGCCGGAAAGCGGGCCCATAAGGGAGGTCTTGACCGCGTTAATCGAATCGGGGTTGAAGTTCTCGGGATCCTTGGCGTACTCCTCCTCCATGGAGGCGGCGAGGCCCAGGATGAAAGCGCTCGTCTGCGGGGTGCAGTTGTAGAACGCCATGTGACGGTGGTAAGCCTCTTTCTTAGCAGCAAGCTGCTTGGGGTCGGACTCGTCCGGATAGAGGCGATCGAGCGTGGGAACCATACCGTAGAGGAAGCCCATGTTCATCTGACGCTCGTAGTTCCAAGAGGCCTGGATGGCCCAGGAGCGCCAGAAGAACTGGCTGACCTTCTTGTTCAGGGACACGTCCTTGGTTGCGGTTGCCATAGTGTGTTCCTCCTTAGTCTTCGTCGTCTTCGAGCGGATCGTAGTCGGAATCGACACCGGCGGCTGCATGGGAACCGTTGAACTTGAAGCCCATGAAGACGACAGCCAGGCACACACCGATCAGAGCGACCGCGATGACGGACAGGTTGAGGTAAACGGCGAGCAGGAAACCGATGAACAGGAACGGAGTCATACCCTTCTTGATCATCATGGTGAGCAGCAGGGCCAAGCCGTAGGCGGTCATGATCTTGGTCGAAACGTTAAGACCAGTGGACAGCCACTCGGGAACCATGTTGACGATGGCCTGAACCAGGTCGGTGCCAACAAAAACGGCGAGGAAGATCGGCAGGAAGTACATGATGGCGTACAGACCGGAGCCGGCGCAGATGTGCATACGGTAGGCGGTCTTGAACTTTCCGTTATCGATCGCGTTATCTGCCACATGGGTGAGGACGGCGATGATGGAACGGAACACGATGCCGAGGAGCTGACCCAGGACGGCGACCGGGATGGCGATCGTCATGGCGGTCTCGGCGGAAGCGTCGGTCAGGCACGCAAAGGCAGCGGCCACGATGCCGCCCAGGACCATATCGGGCGGAACGGCGGCGCCGACCTGCACCAGGCCCATGGACACGAGCTCGACGGCGGCACCGACGGCAAGGCCGGTGGGCACATCGCCCAGCAGCAGACCGACGAGCGTAGCGCCAACGAGGGGCTGCTCGAAGTTAAGACGACCGAGCAGGCGGGAGTCCCACATGCAGAACACGCCGACGAGGCCGACGAGCACCGCACTGATGAACGTATTCATACCCTTCTCCTTTCAGTCAGGCAAAAGCCTGGTTGATTACAGCTTGGCGTCGATGTCGACGCTCTGATACGTAGGGGTCTGCTGGACATAGAGCTTAATGCCCATGTCGAGCAGCTGGTTGACGTCGGCCTTCTGGGTGGCGTCGAGGAAGACGGAGCTGTCCTTGCCGCCGACCTGATCGGCACCGTCGTGGTTGGCGGTGGCGCCCAGGTTGATGGCGTCGAGCTTGTAGCCCTGGCAGAACTGCAGCATCTCGGCCGTGTTGCCAAAGACGAACATGACGCGTCGCCGAGGGTGTTGAGCTTGTCCATCTTGGCGAGGGCACGCTCGACGGTGAAGACGTTCAGGCGCACGCCCTGGGGCTTGGCCAGCTTAAGAGCGCCCTTCTTGATGTCATCGTTGGCGGCAGCGTTGTCGACGACGATGATGCGCTCGGCCTGAACCTTGGTGGTCCAGGTAAAGACGACCTGGCCGTGCAGCAGACGGTAGTCAAGACGTGCGAGGACGATCTTGGCGGGACCGGAGCTGTGACGGGACGCTTGGCTTTCTTGGCGGGAGCCGCGGCGGCCTCGACCGGTGCGTTGGGGTTGGTCAGACCGGTGCGGGCCTCGTTGATGAGGGCCGCGAGCTCGGCGCCCTTGACGGGGACGGGCTCATAGCGAGCGTCAGTGCCAACGGAATGTTGAAACCGCTGACAACCGTGAACTTCGTGCCGTTCTTGGAAAGCTCGACCATGTTGTTGTTGACCGAGCTGCCGAGCATATCGGTCAGCACATAGACGGTGTCGTCCGCGTTGAACGTGGCGATCATAGCCTCAACCTTATTGGTGATGGGCTCCTTGTCGTCACGAGCAAGCGACACGACGTGGACGTTCGACACGTCGCCGAGAACCATCTCGAGCGTGTCTTTGGCGCCTGCGGCCAGGCCGCCATGAGATGCGAGAATGATCTGATTCATCTTGCCTCCTCCTTTTCGTTATGGTCATTATAACGTCTTATACGTTGCCTATATTGCTAATTAGTATAAAGACCGTTCGCGGGTGAAAATCGACCGTTGACGGGTTTAACGTACTTGAAACGTTGGGGCTGGATAGGCCGGCGCTGGCTGGATAACCCCAGGTCAGACGCCGCACACAATCCTCTATCGCACGAAGTACCAGGGGCTTTCCTGCACGGTGGGTTCCAGCGCGATGCCGGTGCGTTCCTTAAACAGATCCATGTCCTGAGATTTTTCGGTCCACCACGCGTTGGGCTTAAAGGTCATGCTCTCAATGACATGACCGACAAACACACTGTTGCGCAGCTTGGAGAAGTCGGTGTTCATGATCAGGATGGATGCGAGCACAAGCACAATGCCCAGAACCTTGATCGCGCCGGCGGACTCGGCATAGACACCAATGCCCACCAGTACGGTGACGACCGTCTCGAATGACATTACGACGGGAACTTTCGACGTCTCGAGCCCCATGGACAGACCCTGCATATATAAGATGTAGGCCACGGCTGTGGGGATGAGTCCAAAGCCAAGGAACAACAACAACAGCTGTGGCGACATTGCCGCAGCGACATCCGGCCACGGAGCCGCGATGGCCGCCATAACCGCACCGCCAAAAACAAAACCCCAAAACGTGACAGCCAGCGGGTGGACCGTCTTGGTTGCTATTCGGCTAAACACCGCGAGCGACGCACCACAAAGGCCTGCAATCACGCCCGACGTGACGCCCCAAACCGAAAAATGGAAACCGGAAAGGTCGCCATTGGTCACTGCAAGTACACAGCCAACGATGTTAAAGACAATGGCAACGAGCTTGTTGGGGGTCACGTCCTCGCGATAAAGCACGCGGCCGAGCACGACGCCAAACACCGGCGAGGTATAGAGCAGCACCGAGGCCGTGGACATGCCCACCTCGCCCATGCACTCGTAATAGCAGGTGTTGGCGGCGGCCAAACCGACGATACCGACAAGCGCGCAGGGAACAAGCTCTTTAGGGCTTGCCTTGAACAGGGCCAGCGGACCCTGAGCCACGGTAGACCCCTCACCCGGACGGCAGCCCATAAACATCAGGACCGGTGCCAAGATAAGCGCTCCGACCAACAAGCGAAAGGCGGCCATGCTCTGGGACGAAACGCCCATGGCCGAGATGCCGTTTACAAAGATTCCGATGCTGCCCCACATAAGCGCGGCGATCAGCACCAGCACATAGCCCAGATTGCTTTTCTTCAACGCAGCCTCCTCGGTATTGTTTCCAATATGTTTCACACTACGTTATAGTCGTTATATACATTTTTCAAGACACAAATCGGCGAGCGGGAAAATCCGCTCGCCCACACACTCATTGGGTACTCATTAGGGACGTACTTAAATGAGTAGTCGTTGGGGACGTCCTTGGATGACTAGTCATTTAAGAACGTCCAACGACTAGGACTGTCCCAAGTGCCACATCTGGACCAAGCGACGCCGATGCTTTGGCAACGCCAGCGAAAACCCACCTGAGCGAGCAAGGTGCCTTGAAGCGAAGCGGCATTGACCTTCTGGTCATGCCGCTGAAGCTGAAAGGCAGATTGCCGCTCAGGTGGGTTTGCAGCGTCGGCCCGTTACGCGGTTTGGTAAAACCGCGTAGCTCTTAGTAGTCCAGCTTCCACATGTAGCGGCGCGTCATGTAGTCCTTGTGGGTGACGGCAGAGAGCGCGCGCATGTACACGTTGTTGAGGATCGGGGCAAAGATCAGGTGGTTGAAGTACTCGCTCACGCTGTCCTTGATGTCGTTAAGGCCGAGCTCCTTGGCGTCGAGCTGATAGACGCGCTCGCCACCGTACTGGTTGACGAAGCGGATGCCGCGCTCGTCGTTGCAGCGGCTGCGGCCGACGCTGATGAGCTGGAACAGCGAGGTGCGCTTGTCCAGGATCTCGAAGGGGCCATGGAAGAAATCGCAGGTGTTGATGGTGCAAGAGTCGATCTGCAGCATCTCCTGCACGTTGCAGATGCTAAAGACGTAGGCGGCACCAAAGAGCGGGCCCTGGGCCATGACGTTGATGCAGGGCTTGTCGGCGTTCTGCTCGGCCCACTTGGCAGCGAGCGGACGGGTGTACTCGACGGCCTTACGATAGATGGGGTCGACCAAGTCAAACGCGGCCATAGCGGTCTCGTACTCGGCATAGCCCTCGGTCTGCTGCGTGAGCTCCATGGCGATCATGGTCACGACGGCGGAGTTGGTGCGACCCATGCAGGACTCGTCGACGGCCAGGCTGTCGTACTGGATCTTGTAGTCGCAGACCTCGGTGAGGCCGGACTCGTCAACATAGATGGCGATGGTGCTGGCGCCGTGGTCCTTGGCGACCTGGGCGGCAACGATGGTCTCCTTGGTGCCGCGCATGGACACGACGACGGCCAGGGTGTTCTCGTTGACGTAGGCCGGGGTGGCGTGCACGAACTCGTTGCTGGTGTAGCTGGAGCTCACGACCTGCGTGGCCTCGTGCTCCATAAAATACTGAGCAGGATAGTTGCCACCGTTGGATCCGCCAGCGCCAATCCACACGACGCGCTTGATGCCGCCCTTGTCTGCCTTGTCAGCCAAAACCTGGGAGACGACGTCCTTAACCTGTTCCTGAGTAGTCATCGTGCATCAGCCTTTCTTCTCGTTTGATGCTCTCGATGGCATACAAGTTACATACATGTTTTAACGATGTCGACTAGTTGTATGCTATATTTGACTTAGAAATTTTGCTGCTGTGGTTTTCGATTGCTCGTTACCAGCGGTTTTGTTGTTGTATTAAATACATGCTTGCTTAGATAGGCATACAAGTTAGATATAGGTTGGCAATATGAGCGTCTCATCTAAAAAGAAACTGAGCCAATACGAGCGCTTGGCGGGCATGTTGCGTGACCGCATCGCCGCCGGCATCTACGCACGCGGAGACAAGCTGCCGTCCGAGATGGAACTCATGGACGAATCGGGCTGTCGCGCAGCACCGTGCGCCATGCCCTTAAGGTGCTCGTTGATGAGGGTCTGGTTCGCACCGAGCGCGGGCGTGGTGCCTTTGTGGCCGACACGCCGGCGCTCCACGAGAACAACCTGGTGTTTTCGAGCTATACCAAGCAGGTCGAAGGTCAGGGCATGAAGCCCACCACGCGCACCGTGGACTCGGGCTTTGCCAAGGCGGCCGGCAGCATGGCTAAGTTCTTTGACGCCGCCGTGGGCAGCAAGCTCGTCAAACTTGTCCGCCTGCGCTACCTGGACGACGTGCCGCTGTGCCTGGAGACCACCTACCTGCCGCCAAGCTTCGAGACGCTCATCGATCGCGATATCAACGGTTCGCTCTACGCGACGCTGCGCCAAGAATTCCATCGAGCGCCAGCACAGGGACATAAGACCTTTGAGGTGTGCTATGCCTCGCAAAACGAGGCGTTTTTGCTCAACGTCGAGCGCGGGCAGGCGCTAATCCTAATCACCGACTACGTCTACGACACCGACGGCCGCCCACTCCATGTCTCCAAGCGCATCCAACGCACCGACCGCGCCAAATATACCGAGCCCATCGGCTAACCTGCCAAAATAAACCTGTCCCTAAATGGTAGGTTTGGGGAGGTCGGGGAACCAGGTTGGTTTGGGCTGGTTGGGCGTGCGCTCGGCCAGGACCAGCTCCATCCAGCACATGTCGTACCAGCGGCCGAACTTTTGGGCGCAGCGGTCGAAGGCGCCCACCAGGCGATATCCCATATGGGCATGGAAATCCTGACTGTTGTGCGTCAGGTATTCGTCGTCCTTATCGTGCGGCACGGCGATGAGGGCGCACATGTTGGTGATGCCCATCGCAATCAGGCATTGCTTGAGCGCATCGTGCAGCTTGCGACCCAGCCCCCCATGCGCACGTCGCGCGCCAGGTAGATCGACGTCTCGACCGACCAGTCGTATGCCTCGCGGCTGTTGAGCGGGCTCACGTAGGCATAACCCACCGGACGCCGTCCAGCTCCATCACCAGATACGGATACCGCTCGAGTGTACACTCGATGCGCCCGGCGAACTCCTCGGCGCTCGGCACCTCGTATTCGCAGGTAATCGCCGTCTTAAGCACATACGGCTCATAGATGGCAAGCAACGCCGGCGCGTCATCGGGCGTCGCCAGGCGAATCGTCGGCTCGGACATCTCGGCCATACAACCCTTCCCTCTCAAAAGCAAAGGCCGCCCCGCGCCAAACCCAGGCGCAAGGCGGCCCCTCGTCATTACATCAACCTACAGGACAGCCGCCAGCGCGTCGATGTCCTCCTGGGTCGTGGCCCAGCTGGTGCAAAAGCGCACCACCGTGCGGGTCTCGTCGTACTTTTCCCAGTACTCGATCGAGGCGTGCTCGCGAATGCGGGCCATGTCCTCATTGGGCAAAATCACAAACTGCTGGTTGGTGGGCGTCTCCAAGAAGAACTGGTAGCCGTGCTCGTGCAGCACGCGACGAAGCGCCTGCGCCGTCTCAATCGCCTGGCGGCCAATCTCAAAATACAGGCCGTCGGTAAAGAGTGCCTCAAACTGCACGCCCGTCAGACGACCTTTGGCAAGCAGCGCTCCATGCTGCTTAATGCGCGGAATGGGGTGTGCCGGAGCGTGCATGCCGCAAAACACCACAGCCTCGCCGCAAAGCGCGCCGCACTTGGTGCCGCCAATGTAGAACACGTCGCACAGCTGCGCCAGCTCGGGCAGGGTAATGTCGCACTCATCGGCCGCCAGCGCATAGGCCAGGCGGGCGCCATCCACAAACAGCGGAATCTGGTGCTTCTGGCACACCGCATGGATCGCCGCGAGCTCGGCGGCAGAGTACAGCGTGCCATACTCGGTCGACATGCTCACATACACGGCGCCCGGGAATACCGTGTGCTCGTAGCTCTCGTTTTCGTAGAACACCTGGATATAGTTTTCGAGATCCTCGGCATGCATCTTGCCCTCGTAGCCGGGGATGGTGAGTACCTTGTGGCCACCAAACTCGATGGCGCCCGCCTCGTGGCAGGCAACGTGGCCGGTCTCGGCGGCGACCACGCCCTCGTACGGCGCGAGCAGCATGTCAATCACCGTCGCATTGGTCTGCGTGCCGCCCACCAGCAAAAACACGTCGGCATTGGGAGCCTGACAGGCCTCGCGGATAAGCTGCTTGGCACGCTCGGTATGCGCATCGGCGCGTAGCCGGGCTGCGGTTCCATATTGGTGTCGACGAGCGCTTGCAGCACCGCCGGATGTGCACCGTGGGAATAGTCATTGTTGAACGCGAGCATGGCAATCCTCTCTTACCAGGTATCGGCCAGATGATTCAGGTGGGGCTATTGTACGCCGTGAGGATAGGCAATGCGCGCGGCAAGGCACTCAAGCGCCAACACCAGGCAAAGCCGCAACTCACGTCAGTCAAAAAGTGTGCACCGATCACGATACGGCCAAAGGCGACGAGCGCCGCGACGGCCGCCGCGATCCAAAAGACCACGCGGCGTCGCGACGGCTTTTCCTTAAAGGCCGCCGCGGGAAGCCCGGCGAGCATAAGCCGATCGCCGCATGCGCTGTGTGTCCGCTCGCAAACGACTTGAAGCCGTCCTTGATCACGCCGGCGGCGATATAGGCCCACTTGTCGGGGTTACCGATCACCCACCACGGCTGAAAATTGAGCCCCGGCGTGATCTCGATCACGCGCATGCGCGGGCGTGACCACAACGGCTTGACAATGACGTTGAGGATGATGGCCTGAGCGACCCACACGGCAAGCACCATCAGCGCCCAGCGCGTGAGCTCGTCGGGGTCGGTGTCGCGCGTAAGGCGATAGACGACAAAGTTGGCAGCGATAACCAGCACAAACGTCAACACCAACTGAACCGCGACGAGTTTGCCGCCAACCAGCAGGGACGAAATAATCTCGTAGCCGGCCAAGCCAACATTGACGAGGATGCCGAGCGCGGCGAGCCATTTGCTCCCCCTGGAATCGGGACGCACCGCGCGCACGAGCATAACGCCCGCGATGCTCGCCGTCAGCTCAAACGGCAGCTCGCCGGCGGCCTCGATAAAGCGTCCGTACATGCTGCCGATATTGAACAGCGCACTCGAGATCTGGTAATCGAAGAAACTGCCCACGCCCAGACAAAGGCACAGGACAACCGCTATAGCAGCGACATCTTTCTTATAGATGTATCCGAACATGCTTTCCTTTCGATGGGGCTGAAATCAACCTGCAACATGGCGGGACAAAGATGACTTCGTCCCGCCACGTCCCCTACTGGTTAGTCGTCGTCGCTCGCACCCAACTGCTGCAGCAGCATGAGCGCCGCGGCCACCGGACCGGTACCGTCGTTGGCGTCGAGGCCGCGACCCAGGCCGCTGCCCGCACCGGCGCCCGCCTTGTAGGGCACCGACAGCTTGCGGCTCTTGGGGAAGTTCACCGCGCCATAGCGGGTCTTAAGCTCAAAGGCCACCTTCTTGGCACGTCGACGCCCAAAACGTGATGCGACCGCCGCTGAGCGTGACGCTCTCGAGCCCCAGGCGCTCGCCGCGAATGCGGATGCGCGCGCGGTTGAACAGGTTGAGTCCCGCCAGCGGCAGCTCGCCATGCGCGGCCTCGGTCTCCTCCTGCACCTCGTCGACACTCTCCAGTCCTCGGCCGCCGCGAGCTTGCGGTACACGAGCACGCGCTGGTCCACCGCCGGCAGGTACTCCTCGGACAAGAAGTAATCGGCAGGCAGATTAATGCCCACGCTCGCCGCCTCCACGCCGGCATCGTCATCGCCGCGCGCCTCGGCCACGGCCTGGCCCAACATCTGCGTAAACAGGTCAAAGCCCACGCTCGACAGGTTGCCGTGCTGCTCAGCGCCCATCAGCGAACCGGCGCCGCGAATCTCCAGGTCGCGCATGGCGATACGCATGCCGCTGCCCAGGTCCTGGAACTCGGAAAGTGCAGTCAGGCGCGCCGTGGCCTCCTCGGTGAGCGGCAGCTCGCCCGGGAACATAAAGTACGCGTAGGCCTGCGTGACAGAACGGCCCACACGGCCCTTGAGCTGGTAGAGCTGTGCCAGACCCAGGCGCTGCGAGTCCTCGATGATGAGCGTGTTGGCGGTCGCGTTGTCGATGCCGCTCTCCACGATGGTCGTGGCGATGAGCACATCGATCTTTTTGGTCGCGAACTCGATCATCACGTCCTCGACCTCGCGCGGGCTCATCTTGCCGTGCGCCACGCCCACGCGCACCTCGGGCGCGGCCTCGTGCACGCGTGCCACAGCGTCATCGATGGTCTTGACGCGGTTGGACACGTAGTACACCTGTCCGCCGCGACCCACCTCCAGGCGAATCGCCGCGCTCACCACGTCGGGGTCGTACTCCCCCACGTGCACGATCACGGGGCGGCGCCCAGTCGGCGGCGTGGTAATCAGGCTCATATCGCGCACGCCGCTCGTGGCCATCTGCATGGTACGCGGGATGGGCGTGGCCGAAAGCGTGAGCACGTCAATCTGCTCGCGCAGGTTCTTGAGCTGCTCCTTGTGCTGCACGCCAAAGCGCTGCTCCTCGTCAATGATCACCAGGCCCAGGTTCTTGGGGTTCACATCGGCCGAAAGCAGGCGATGCGTGCCGATGAGCACATCAATCGTGCCCTCGGCAAACGCCTTGAGTGCGCGCTTTTGCTGCGCCGGCGTGCGAAAGCGGCTGAGCACCTCGACCTCAAGGCCAAACGGGGCAAAGCGTTCAAAGAACGTCTCGTAGTGCTGCTGGGCCAGAATGGTCGTGGGGCAGAGCACCATGACCTGGCGACCGGAGTCCACGCACTTAAACGCCGCGCGCAGGGCGACCTCGGTCTTGCCAAAGCCCACGTCTCCGCACAGCAGGCGGTCCATGGGCTTGGGCGCCTCCATATCGGCCTTAATATCGGCGATGGCCTCCAGCTGATCGCGCGTCTCGTCGTAGGGGAAGCTCTGCTCCATCTCGATCTGCTCGGGCGTGTCGGGCGGGCAAGCGATACCGGTAATCGAAGAGCGGCGCGTATACAGATCGACCAGGTCAAACGCCAGCTTTTTGGCGTTCTTGCGCGCCTTGTTGGTGGCACGCGTCCAGTCGGCGGTGTTGAGCCTGGTCAGGCGCGGCTTGTCACCGTCGGGACCAACGTAGCGCGTAATGCGGTCAACCTGCTCGAGCGGCACGTAGAGCTTGTCGCCGTCGGCATATTCCAGCAAAAAGTAGTCGCGCTCCTTGCCGCCCACTTCCTGGCGCGCGATCTCGCTAAAGAGCGCGATGCCGTGAGTGGCGTGCACCACGTAGTCGCCCGGCTTAAACGGGAACGTGATCTGCGTAATGTCCACCTTGCGGCGGCTGCGCGCGCGGTTGGCGTCCATGCGGGCGTTGAGGTCGGCGATTGAGAACACGGCCAGGTTGGCATCGGGCACCACCACGCCCTGCGGCAAGGCGGCATCGACAAAGGTCACGCG
>ENA-OQDW01000236-OQDW01000236.1-human-gut-metagenome-genome-assembly--contig:-NODE-236-length-23689-cov-3.023979_pt1 | contig 23689 bp, 29 predicted proteins | sample MGYA00242784_ERZ504613 | MGnify/ENA primary metagenome ERZ504613 (study PRJEB26092, sample SAMD00036330) | human gut metagenome | host: Homo sapiens | study: EMG produced TPA metagenomics assembly of...
CCTCAATCTCTTCACGAAGAATAAAGTGAATCCAATGATCGGCGCGGCGGGCATTTCCGCTTTCCCGATGGCGGCGCGCGTGGTGCAGAAGATGGGCCTCGCGGAGGATAAGGAAAACCATCTGCTTATGGAGGCGGTCGGTGCGAACGTATCCGGCCAGATCGCATCCGTCGTGGCAGGCGGCGTAATCCTAGGCTTCTTTAAATAAGGGCAGGAAAGGGGAATAACGATGGCTGAATTCATGCTTTTATCGATCCCGTGGGCGGATCGGATGAATAATTTTATGACCTCGCTCGGCTTCATGGGCAAAGGGATGGGCGGTATTCTTGCTGTGATCCTGCTGATCACCCTCCTTGTGGTTCTGATTATGAAAGTGGAGCCGATGATCGCTCAAAAGGAGGAGGCACGCAGGGCAAAGAAGCTGGAAAAGCGTGCGCAGAAGGAAACCTCCGGGCAGTAAAAGAGATAGAACGAAGCAATCATTCATTCGCCCGCCGCCGGAGCAAAGAGGACATCCGGCGGCGGATTTTTGCATTTTTTCACTGCTTTGTGTATACTCGGTATCAGATGTGTAAAGAAAGGGGTGACGGATGATGGATGCCTGCCGCATTTTGGTTGTGGAGGATGACTCCGATATCAATGCGCTGCTCTGCCGGATTCTATCCGGCGCAGGCTACCGGGTGGACAGTGCATTTTCCGGCACGGAGGCGCAGCTGCGCCTGCAAATGGAAGAGTATGATCTTCTGCTCTTGGATTTAATGCTTCCAGGCCTTGCGGGGGAGGAGCTGATTGCCTGGCTGCGTGCGGAAAAGATGATGCCGGTGATCGTGCTGTCCGCCAAAGCGGGGCTCGATGCGCGCGTAAACGCGCTGCGGCTCGGTGCAGATGATTTTATCCAGAAGCCTTTTGAAAATGAAGAGGTGCTCGCCCGGGTGGAGGCGCAGCTCAGGCGGTGCAGGCTGTTTTCGCCTGCGCAGCAGTCTCACCGGCTGCATATCGGGCGGCTAATGTTGGATTCTGAAACGATGGAAGCGCAGGCAAACGGACGGAAGCTCGCGCTTACCGCGCGGGAGTTTGCCATTCTGGAGCTGATGATGCGTTATCCACGCCGTGTTTTCACGCGGGAGAATCTGTATGAGCAGATTTGGGGCGGGCCGTATTATGGGGAGGATAACACGGTAAACGTGCACATCTCCAACCTCCGTGCCAAGCTCCATAAGGCAGACCCGAAAGGGGAATATATCAAAACCGTTTGGGGGATTGGCTTTAAAATGGCGCAGGAGGATTGACGTAGCTCGCCCGCAATAGGGGCGGCAGAAGAACAGCTTTGATCTTTAAACTTTCTTTAAGCTTTTTTATGCCTTTCTTGTTTTGAGGGCGGTATGCTTTGTTTAGCCCCTGAGAGATGGGGCGCTTAGAATCAGGAAAGGTGATGAAGGAATATGGCGCAAACTTTATTGGCAACCCGCCAGATCACAAAGCGCTATGGCTCCTCGGTGGCGGTGGATGGGGTTAGCCTTACGCTGCAAGAGGGGCAGATTTATGGCCTGGTTGGCCAAAACGGCGCGGGTAAAACGACCCTGATGCGGATGATGACCGGCCAGACGCTCCCCTCCTCCGGGGAATTGGAGCTGTTTGGTGAAACCTCGCCCCAGGGGATTGACCGCATGCGCGCAAATCTGGGAGCAGTGGTGGAAACGCCGAGCTTCTTTCCATTCTTTACGGCGCGGGAGAACTTAGAATACTACCGCCGCCAGCGCGGCATAGTGGGCAGGGGCTGCATTGACGATGCGCTCCGGCAGGTGGAGCTGGGCGATACGGGCAGCAAAAAATTTAAGGATTTTTCGCTCGGCATGAAGCAGCGGTTGGGGCTTGCGCTCGCGCTGCTGAACCGTCCCGCAATGCTGCTGCTTGACGAGCCGATCAACGGCCTTGATCCGATGGGGATCGCGCATTTTCGCACCCTCATTCAAAAGCTGTGCGAGGAGAACGGGGTAACGGTGCTTATCTCCAGCCATATATTGAGCGAGCTAGAAAGCTTTGCAACGTGCTATGGCTTTATCCACCGTGGCAAGCTCATTGAACAGATTTCTGAAAAGCTGCTGCGCGAGCGCTGCCGGGAGTGCCTGGAGCTCCTCGTGGACAGCACGGAAAAGGCCGCCGTTTCCATCGAGCGAGAGCTTGGCTGCACAAATTATGAGATTTTACCAGGCGGCAAAATGCGGCTCTACGAGTATCTCGATGCGCCGGCAAAAGTGACGCATGTGCTGGCCTCCAACGGGGTGGAAATCTCCGGTGTCAACAACCAGGGGTCGAATCTGGAGGAATATTTCCTCTCGTTGATTGGAGAGGAGGGCGGGCAAGATGCTTAACTATATCAGCAGCGAGCTTTATAAAACCTTCCGCCGGAAATATACGAAAATTGCGCTGGTAGTTATCGCGTTGCTTTGCATTGCGGGCAACGCATTGGTTCGCACGACTTTTTCGATGGCGGGTACGCTGAATTCCGCCTATCCTTTTTATCTCGCATTATGCTTATGCCAATGTGTTTTGCGCTTTTAACCATCGTAGTAGATGCAGTTTTTTCTGATGAATATAAGTATGGCACGTTGAAAAACACCATTTCGTTCGGCATCAGCCGTGCAGAGATTTATTTTGGCAAGCTGATTGTGGAGATCATCCTGATGCTGGTTACCATTGCGCTGGTGCTGGTGGTTTATACAGCAAGCGGGCTGTTTTTTTCACAGATCGGCGCACATGGGGAGATCGAATGGCAGGCGGTACGCCTCTTCCTGGAGAAAACCGCGCTTTCCCTGCACTGTGGCTCGGTATGCTTGGCATGCTAAATCTTTTGGCGTTCGCCTTCCGCAGCAATACGCTTTTCGGATTTGGCGCAATGCTACTGTTTTCCTTCCCTGGGCCGGTGCTCGGCTGATGAGAGGCGTGGTGCCTGAGCTCAGCACGTTTTATAAGCTGACGATCACCAGGCAGTTTGAGCAGCTCACCGGCGGCGCGGGATTTATGCTGGGCGGCCCTGGGCCGGCGGCGCGCCCCGTGGAGCCGGAGCTCATTCCCTGGTGTCTTCTGGTGGGGCTGGCCTGGTTCATAGGCTCCTCTATCGCCGGATACCTGCTCTTCAGGCGCAGGGAGATTAAATAAAATGGAGAAGAGGGCGGTCATTTATGATGCTGGTGACAATCTTATTCGGAGCGCTGGCGGCATTGTTTGCCGCCCTGTTCTTTTTGCAGCGCGCCAATCTCCGCCGGGCGTGCAGAGAGCTTAGGCAGATTAATCAGGAGGGTGGAACCCGCCGCCTGCATCTCTCCTCCCGGATGGGGAGATGGAAGCCCTTTTTGAGGAGATCAACCGGGCGCTTGACCGGCGGCAAAGTGAAGAAATCCAGCATATGCTTGCGGAGAAAGAATTGCGCCGCCAAATCGCCAATATCTCCCACGATCTGCGCACGCCGCTCACTTCGATTATCGGCTACCTACAGCTTGCGCAGGCTGATGGGACATCTACAGAGGAACGCGCGCATGCGCTGGAGGTGATCGGCGCGCGCACACGCTCTTTGCAAATGCTCATCAGCGGCTTTTATGATCTCTCTCGGCTAGATGCAAATGAATACAGCCTCAATTTGCAGCAGGTGGATTTGGGCAGGTCCCTCTGTGCACAGCTCGCCTCTTTTTATGATGATTTTACCCGCAAAAACCTCGTGATGCATGTGGATGTGCCGCAGCGCTTGCCACTCGTGCTGGCGGATGAAGACGCCGCACAGCGTATCTTTGTAAATCTTCTTCAAAATGTGCTGCGGTATGCGGAGAGCGAGGTGTGGGTTGTAGTGCGCGCAGGCACAACCATAACGACCGTATTTACCAATGACACCAGCTTGGTTTCCCAAGAGGATGTGCCGCATGTTTTTGACCGATTCTATACCGGGGATCAAACGCGCAGTGGGCACAATACGGGAATTGGCCTTGCAATCGTGAAGAGGCTTGCAGAACAGATGGGCTGTGAAGTATCGGCTTCGCTGGCTGGGAACCGGTTTTCAATTTCTGTTTCATGGAAGACGATTTAAAGGATGCTTTTGCAGCGGAAAACCCGCCACAGCGCATCGGATTCGGTGCGCTGTGGCGGGCTGTTGGCGCGCCTTTTGGGAATTTGATAAAATATCTATCCAAATCATCTGGAATCATGTATAATAATCCCAAATAGCACGGCGCAGGTATATATCTGCGAGGCAATGGATTTTGTTTGAGAGGAGCATGATGAAACCGATGAACGTGAAGGAACTGGTGGAAAGGATGACGCTGGAGGAAAAAATTGAGATGTGCTCTGGTGTGGATTTTTGGCATCTCAAAGGCATTGAACGGCTGGGGATTCCCTCCATCATGGTCAGCGACGGCCCTCACGGCCTGCGCAAGCAGGCGGATAAGGCCGATAACCTTGGCATCAACGATTCGATTCAGGCGGTGTGTTTCCCAACGGCTGCCGGCACGGCGAGTTCTTTTAACCGAGCGCTCCTGCGCAGCCTTGGCGAAACGCTCGGGGAGGAATGCCAGGCGGAGCATGTGGCGATTCTGCTGGGCCCGGCTGTGAATATCAAGCGCTCGCCTCTTTGCGGCCGAAATTTCGAATATTTTTCAGAGGATCCCTATCTGGCGGGCGAGATGGCGGCAAGCTATATCAGCGGTGTGCAGAGCAAGCATGTCGGCACGAGCATCAAGCATTTCGCCGTGAATAACCAGGAGCGCAGGCGTATGACCGTTTCCGCTGTGACAGACGAGCGGACTCTGCGCGAAATCTATTTTCCCGCCTTTGAGGCGGCAGTGAAACAGGCGCAGCCATGGACAGTAATGTGCTCCTATAACCGCATCAACGGCGTTTATTCCTCAGAGAACGAGTGGCTGCTCGATCAGGTTCTGCGCAGGGATTGGGGCTTCCAGGGCTTTGTCATGACGGACTGGGGCGCGGCGAATGACCGTGTTGAGGGCATCAAGGCTGGGCTGGAGCTGGAAATGCCCTCGAGCGGCGGAGTCAACAGCGCGCGCATTCGCAAGGGCGTTCAGGAGGGGCGCATCAGCGAGGAAACGCTGGATCATGCGGTGGAGCGCATCCTAGAGATTGTGTTCCGCTATGCGGAAAATCGGGATGAAACGGCCGTGTTTGACCGGGCTGCGGATCATGAAAAGGCACATCAGGCGGCGCTGGAAACGATGGTGCTGCTCAAAAACGAGGGCGCGCTGCCGCTTCGGAAGGATCAAAAAATAGCCTTTATTGGTGGATTTGCGGAGCTCCGCGCTATCAGGGCGGCGGCAGCTCGCACATCAATGCCTACCATGTGGACGGTGCCTTGGAGGCGGTGCAGGGCAAAGCGGACGTTATCTATGCCAAAGGCTTCGACACAGAGGGAGATCAGCTTGATGAAACGCTGCTGCGCGAGGCGGTTGCCGCCGCAAAGACGGCTCAGGTGGCGGTGATTTTTGCCGGCCTGCCAGACTCCTTTGAATCGGAGGGGTTCGACCGTAAGCATCTGAATCTTCCGCGTTGCCAAAACCGTGTGATCGAGGCGGTCAGCAAGGCGCAGCCGAATACGGTGGTCGTATTGCACAACGGCTCCCCGGTGCTAATGCCTTGGCTTGGCAATGTAAACGCCGTGCTGGAATCTTATCTCGGCGGCGAGGCGGTTGGACAGGCGCAGATTGACCTGCTCTTTGGAGAGGCCAATCCCTGCGCGAAGCTAGCGGAAACCTTCCCGCTTTCGCTTGCCGATACGCCGTGCGCAAACTATTTCCCCGGCGGCCCTCTGACAGTGGAATACAGGGAGAGTATTTATGTAGGCTACCGCTATTATGATAAGGCGGAAAAACAGGTGCTGTTCCCCTTTGGGCACGGCTTATCCTATACGCAGTTTGCATACAGCGGCTTAAAGCTCGACAAAACCCGATTCAAGCAGAAAACGGCCTAACGCTCACCTTCCGCGTGCGCAATACCGGCGAGCGGGATGGGGCGGAGGTTGCGCAGGTTTATGTGGCAGATGTGGAGAGCTCTGTTTTCAAAGCGCCAAAAGAGCTCAAGGGTTTTGAAAAGGTATTTCTCAAAGCGGGCGAGGAAAAGACAGTGGAAATCCATCTGGATGAACGGGCCTTTTCGTATTACGATACGCAAGCAAAGGCTTGGCGCGTGGAAAGCGGGAAATATCAGATTCTCGTGGGCTCTTCTAGCAGGGATATTCGCCTGACGGGCAGCGCGCAGGTGCTTGGAATCCCTGCGCCCAAGGGGGAACCGGAGGCAAAGAGGTTGCTGCCAACCTATTATGACGGGCGTTTCAACCGCGTTCCGGATGCTGAATTTGAGGCCTTGCTTGGCCATCCGATCCCCCGTTCCTGGCGCGACCCATCTAAGCCTTTACCCGGGACAACACGATTGACGATGCAAAGAACACGCGTTGGGGCCGCAAAATCATGAAGCTGATTCGTAAATTTGTTAAAATGGACGGCATCTCAACGGACGAAATGGCAGTGGCGATGATCGCGGAAATGCCCATTCATAACCTTGCAACGATGTCACAGGGTGCGGTAAGCGAAGAGATGGAAGAAGCGATCGTGATGCTTTTTAACAATCAGAAGCCTGCCAAGCGTTTGGTCTCCTGATCTCCGGCGCAGTGAATGCGCTGAAAAAAGTGAAACAGCTGCTATAACGAAGCTGCGAAAAGCGGCTGTTGAGATACTTGATCCATAGAGGCAGAGAGGGAAAAGCGCGGCCTTAGGCGGGGGCGCAGGTCATATCCACGCTCTAAAGTTTGTTTTCTAGGAGTTCAAGCGGATTTTTTGAAGGATCTCTTGCGAAAGGTAAGGCGTTTCGCAAGAGGTCCTTTTATACTGCCCTGCTTTTCCGCCTGCCGTAAAAGAATCCCCCGGCAATGATCAGCAGGCATCCGCCCGCATAAAACAGATGTGCCCCGCTTTGCAGGCCGCCCCAGAGTACAATCCCCGCGCCTGCCAGAGCAAGCGCAGGGATCGCCACGCCGTGCCAAAAACCAATGATTTCGCCTTGATTCCAAAGGCGGATTACCTGAACGTATAACACAGCGTAGAGCAGATAACCCATTACAATCGGAATTTCCGAAACATCCGCGTTGGGTAGCCAGGCATATCGTTCACTGAGATAATTGAGCGCGGCCCAAACACAGCTTGCTGTGTAGGCGGGTAAAGCGCGCAAAAATGCCCGCGGCTCAGCAAGATGCGGGATAGAGGCAGAAGCCCGCGTTTTGCAAGCGCGTGGGGCAGCCGGAGATAGCCCAAAATTACGCCATTGAGCGTGCCTGCCACCGCGATCAGGATAAAGAGCAGCATTACCTTTGCACCAAATGGCCCCAACAGGCGGCCTGCTAAAAAGCGACATGCCGGTCGCCCATGGTACGTACAGCTTCGGGCCAGCAGGTTGATACGCGAGAAAATAGAGGATATATATGCCGGTGACAAACACAGGTGCAACCAGCAGCGCCCTGGGCATGTTTCGCCGCGCATCCTTTACTTCATGAGAGATGGCGGTGGCGATGACCCATCCATCGTAGGCAAACGCAATTGGCCCGATGGCGGAAATCCATCCTGCCGCGGCAGGCGATTTGGCAGAAAGGCCGATGGTTTCCCCCGGATTTCCGAAAAACAAACCGCAAACAGCGATAAGCAGGAGCGGGAGGAGCTTGAGTGCGGTGGCCGCGTTTTGCAAGATCCCACCCAGCCTTGCGGAACAGATATTCCAAAAAAAGCAGAGCGTGAAAAAAAGGAACCCCACCAGGCACTGCGTTTCCAATGTGTCCGGAATGGAAAACAGGCTGCAAAAATAGTGCCCAGCCGCGCGGGATACAGCGGCGACAAGCGTTGGAAAATAAAAAAACACCTGAAACCATCCAACGCGCCCGTGAAGCCCGGCCCGACAAATTCAGCTGCGTAGGCAATAAGCCCGCCCGGCTGTGCGGTGCGCGCCGCGAGTTGCCCAATGCTCAGCCCTCCAAAGATGATTCCGACCGCCCCCAGCAAAAAAACAAGGATGCCAAGCGGTACGTTGCCCCCTGTGGCTATTAAAATATTATCGCTTTTGAAGAAAATGCCTGATCCGATGCAAATGCCGACGATCATGGCAATTGCGGTGGGTAGGCGATAGGTTGGACTGGATTCGGTCATAGGCTTCCTCTTTTCAAAACGGCAGGCGCTTTCTGTTTTATTTAGGCTGTCCAGAAAATTATATAAAATGAAAGCGATTTCACAACAGGCTCTTATTTGCAAAAGCAAAAAGAGAGCGCGCTTCAAAAGGCGTTTTCCTTTTAAAGCGCGCTGTTTGGTCAGGTTTTGAAGATGGAAAGAGGGGGAAGCCGTTAGAAATCGAGGCGGCCCAGTTCCTCACCGCTGGAGAGGGAAAAAGCGCAGATTCGGCTGTTGGATAGCGTATAAAGCGTGTCCCCGATATAGGTGCCTCGGCGGATGGAGCTGTCTAACCCATTGCTGTCCACCGCGAGCCGCTCCTGCTTCGTATAGTTGCGCAGTGTGTGCAAAAGGCTGATTTGCCTGCCTTGCAGGGAGAATACACAGTAGGTTTCATCAAAATAGGAGCGAAAATCCTTGCCGATTTCCTCCCGGGCGATCGGGAAGGCAACCGCATTCTCTTCCGGCAGGAAAAGGATGCTTTTATATTCCGAAGGGGCGTCGGTAAACGTGCCGTTTGGCAAGATAAGGCTGTCAACCTCCTGCGGCTTCTCCGGGTGGCTTACATCGAAGAGGGAAAGCTTTACGCCACGTGTCGTACCGTTTTCATCTGCATCCTGCCCGATGCCGAGGAGAAGATTTTCGCCAACTGGATGCAGATAGCTTGAGAAGCCGGGGATTTTCAGTTCGCCGAGGATTTTTGGCGAACTGGTATCGGAAAGGTCGAGCACAAAGAGCGGATCAGTCTGCCGGAAAGTGACAACATAACCCTTTGTGCCGAGGAAACGCACGGCATAGATTTCTTCCCCAGGTGCAATATTGGTAAGAGCTGAAAGCGTTTTCAGGGAGGAATCCAGGATGGTAACCCGGCTGCTGGTGCTGCCGTTTACCGTTTCCGTGGTGGCAATGCGCAGCGCTCCGCCATAGCTGTCGAGAGAAAATTGGTTGAGCACATGGCCGCGTACTCGGCCGGAAACGCTTTTACCAAGGCCCTCCTGTGAGAAGGGGAAGCCAAAAATCGTGGTGTATTCCACATCGTCGTCATATACTGTGGAGGCGGTATAGAGCGCCTGCGTGCTGCAATACACCTCGTTCCCGCTGCCAAGCACGGCTTGGCGGGAAACTGTCTTTTTCGCATCAGCGGTATCCAGCGCGCTGACGACCAGATAGTTGGGCGTTTTTGCGTCCGGAAGGATTTGAATATCCGCCGCGTTGAGCTTTTTGGCGCCGCCCTCCCCCTCGGAGGTGGTAGGAATATAGTCTATGAATGTGCCATTTTCATCTTGCGTTACGGTATACTGCGTGATTAGATAGAGTGTGCTTCCAATCATGCGGGTGGAGAGGATGCCGCCGTCCTGCGTGTAGGTGCGCTCAAGTTTTGGCGCGGAACGGTCGCCGATGTTATAAATCAGGATGCGGGCGTCCCCTTGGTAGACAGGCATCCTGAGCCCGCATATCGCTGCGTTATAGACTGTGGAGCCGGAGGGGGTCGTCAGGCGGCATATGGCAATCAGGCGATTGCCCTGCACATAGAGCTCAGAAACCGTAACCTCTTTGTTGGACTCTTGGGGAATGGAAATTTGAGAGAGCACCTTCATGGAGCCGGCAGGACGGGGCGCGATGATTTGGATCGTTTTGCCCAGAGCCGGCACAAAATAGAGGGTGGAACCGTCATTTTTCAGGATATCTGCTTCCTCCACGCCAGCAGTCTGTATATTGGTTTTACCATAGCCGGTATCTGCCTCGTTTACCGTGGCGCTGTTATTCGTTGCTTGCCCGGCCAGGGCGTTATCCTCTGGAACGTCGTTCATGGTGGGCTTCATGGTGGGAGATTCAGCGGGGGCTTTCATAGCTTCCTCTCTGCCTGCAATAGATTCATCAGCTGGATGGGCGGAGAGATCTTTGAAGTATGATTCTATTTTGGAATAATCTTGCAACACTTCTGTCAAAGGCGCGGAATCCCCCGTTTGGCGGTTGACCACTTCGAGATAGGGTAGGCCCTTCCACAAGGCGATTGCACCGATCACGATGCTAGCGCCGCCGCAGCGGCGGCGACATGGCGCAGGGTCAGGCCACGCCGTTTTGCAGGCTGTGGCGTTTGCAGCCGAAGCCGACTACTGATTTGGGTGGGGGAAAGGGAGGGGGGGAGTGAATTGATTTGATCCAAAGGCCTGAGCGCTTCCAAAAGCGGTTCGGTTTGGCCATTTCGCTTTTTTTTCATCATGAGGACTCCTTTTCTGCGGTCAGGCGAAGCTTCGCAAGGGAACGAGAGAGTTTTGAACGAACGGTACCGGGCGGGCAGGAGAGGGCTTTGGCAATTTCATGGCTTTTGTAACCGCCGATGATAGAGAGCAAAACGATGCTGCGCTCTTCATCACTGAGCGCATAGATGGCCTCCCGCAGCTCCATGGCGAGCATAAGCTCCTCAGAGCATTCGCTTTCACCCAAGCGGCGCGCTTCTTCGAGCGGGGTGGTAAGCCGCCTCTCTTTGACCGCCGCAATGTGGTGCTTGCAGGTGTTGGAAAGGATGGAAAAAAGCCAGGCCTTGAAGGATGAGACACTGCGCAGGGCGCCAATCCCCTGGAAGGCGGCGCAGACAGCATCCTGGACTGCGTCCTCCGCCTCCTCGCGGGAGCCGAGATAGTAGTAGGCAAAACGGTAAAGATCCTGTGCATATTGGGCATATAGCTGCCCGAAGGCATCCGCACTCCCGGCCTTTGCCTGCTCCACCAATCGATTTTCCGGTTTTGCCATGAAACGTTTCCCCCTTTACCGTCCCTCGGTATAATAGTGTTTGATAGCAGCACAATTGTTGCATGGCCTGCAAAAAAAATGCTGTGGCAGGTGGACAGGAGAAACCGCTTGCGGACCATGGATGTGGCCTGCAAGCAGCTGACTCTGCGTATCTAAAAACTTCTTATGCGCCAACCGCTGTTTTACCAAACAAAAAGAGGAGCCCGAAGGCTCCTCTCCCCGTCGTTTGAAATACCTAGCAATTTATGCCTCGTGAGGCGCTCCTACCGGGCAGGTGCCGGCGCAGGCGCCGCAATCGATGCAGGTATCCGCGTCGATGACATACTTGCCGTCGCCTTCAGAGATTGCGGAAACAGGGCAATCCGCTTCGCAGGCGCCGCAGGAAATGCATTCGTCAGAAATTACATATGCCATGGATGATGTACCTCCTTCTTTGTTCAGAACCGGGGCGGAAAGGCAGCGGAAAATAAGGCCGCAACGCTTTCGCAAGGTGGTTCCTTGTCTTTCCCATTGTAACATAAAGGACGAAAAAAGCAAGAGCTTGCCACATTTTTTCAGGGCCTCGCCGCCGAAAAAAGGAGAAGAAAAAAGGCTCTTTCATGCGTGCCGGCCGGAGAAAGTTTTTTACGTTTGGAAAACTCGGATATATTTACGAAAAGGCATTTATTTTACATCCAAAATTGTTTATAATAGCAATAAGAGTTTTGTAAGCAATTTGAGAGGAGCGATCGAACGTGAGAAACCATGAAGTAACCCAAAGGCATCAGCTCTTGGATCTAAACGGCCGGCTAATGGAACCGGGCTGGTCAAAGGATTTGGTGCAAGTATACGACAGGAGGGCGATCAAAGCGCCGAAATTTCGCATTAAGGAGTGGGATTATTATCTAGTGCTCAGTGATCAGTTCGCCTGTGCATTTACGCTGTCGGACGATGGCTATATCGGCTTGCAGTCTGTTTCCCTGCTTGATTTTACCAAACCGTGGGAGCATACGGAAACCATTCTGAATGCCTTCCCCATGGGGAAGATGAAAATGCCTTCTACTTCAGCAAAAGGAAATGTGGTATACCGGGATAAGCGGTTGGCGATGGAATTTATCAAAACGGACGGGCAGCGCCGTATCCGCTGTGACTTCAAAAACTTCTGCGACGGCAAGCCCTTCTCCTGCGATATTACGCTGGAGCAGCCGCCGATGGATACCATGGTGATCGCCACGCCGTGGAAGGAAAAGGATACGGCGTTTTATTACAATCAGAAGATCAACTGCATGCGGGCAAGCGGCAGGGCGGTATTTGATGGAAAGGAATACGTCTTTCATCCGGAAACGGATTTCGGCACGCTCGACTGGGGGCGCGGCGTATGGACGTATGACAACCGCTGGTATTGGGGCTCCGGCAATGGGGTTGTAAATGGCAAACCCTTCGGCTTTAATATCGGCTATGGCTTTGGCGATACGAGCGCCGCGAGCGAAACATGCTCTTTTACGACGGTGTGTGCCATAAGCTTGACGACATTACCTTCCACATTGATAAGAGAGACTATATGAAACCGTGGACGTTTACCTCCACAGATGGGCGTTTTGAAATGGATTTTGTGCCGGTGCTCGACCGCGCTGCAAAAATTGATGTGAAATTGATCGTTACCGACCAGCATCAGGTGTTTGGGCGGATGTCCGGCAAGGCGGTGCTCGATGACGGCACTGTTTTGGAAATTAAGGATTTGATGTGTTTCGCAGAGGATGTACATAATAAGTATTAACAGAAAGGTACTGCGAACGGGAAGCCGTCCGGAAGGATTTCCGATTGAGCCAGCCATTCCGTGGTAGCCGCTCGTGCTTGGGGAAGAGGACGGGCGGCTTTTCAAGGCGTGCATAAAGCGTGCAGCACATTTTTACCGGAAGTTTCTTTGTGCAGTTTGCAGGTAACCGGTGGCGAGAATCAGAAGCAGCGCGGCGAGGATCATGGTGTCAGTCATATCGTATCGATTTATCCTTTCAGACTGCCACGGCCTGACACGGATCGTGATGCCTGCCGCGGCTGTTAGGCGGTGCAGCGATATTTCCAGACGGCTTATCGTATCGTATAATAGAATTACAAGAATGTAGATAATTATCGAATAAAAGAGAAAAGGATCATTTAGCGGAGAAAAATGCGGCATCCAGAAGGGCGTAGCGCTCCAAAACCTCAAAGTTTAGGTTTACGCGGGTGGAACCATGGACAGGGTAAGTTGTTTTTAGAGGGCCTATTCTGCCTTCTCGCAGCAACTCCGCGATGGTAAAGGGCAATGCCCCCTTTTTTCTCCCTGTTTTGGCCCCCTGCTGTAGAAACATACGACTACATCAGAGGGGGCTTGCCGATTCTTTTTCTAATCACCAAGAATGGCCCGATTAATCCAACAGCTTATAGGTTTGATAGCCATCCTCGCTGAAATAGACAAACAAATGCTTTTCCACTTCTTTGCCACCTTGAAATTGGGCGTGGACGGTAATGGTAGCTGAACCGAAATCTGCATAGGAGAACGGGCCGCTCTCATAGAATTTGCGGTAATCTTCCGTGGATGGCTCCCAATTGATTCCCGCGCTTTCCTGCGGGCGCAGAACGGTAATCGATTGGCCGGAGGATTGCGGCAGCGGGTCTTTCTCCCATCCCGCGCGCAGAGCACTGAGGACGGCGCGGCCAGAGTCAGTCTGCAAAACGGATAAGCTGGCGCCATCTAGCTGATTGCTGCGCCGTCAAAATATCGGTCTCGCAAGAATTGATAGCTCTCGTCCTTTAAAATCTGCTCGAAATAGGCGGAGTTACCTTGTTGCGCATGTGCAAAAGCTTCCTGAAAAGGGACTTTTTCCGGCAGGAAAATATAGGACATATAGCGGGAGGCAGAGGGTTCCTCCCCTGCGTTGGCCGTTTCCTTTAGCAACGTGGAATAGGTTTCCGGGCAGTAGACGAGGCGGCCGTTATCACAGGAGATGGTATAGGATTGGAGGCTCTCCCCACGGATGCCGAGCGCGCTGCGCTGCTGTTTGAGCGTGGATGAGTCGGCGGGTATGACGCTGGTATCTTCATCAAGCCAGCTTCCCCACATGGGCATCTGAAACTCAATATTGGGCTCCAATTCGGTGGCGCTCTCTGGCACAGCTGTGTTGCCGGCGGCAAAGAGGCGGAGCTCCGCGCTCTCAATGATCTGGGGCTGGCGCTCATGAGGCTTCCCCCAAAAATAATAGAGCGTTCCGCAGGCAACCAATAGCACTGTAGCCAGCACTGCGGCAAGGGCCCGCTTGCCGCCAATATGGCGGGGCGCCGATGCGGGCGCCTCAGTGAGAATGGTATTCAGTATATTTTTTCGGTCAGGTAGATGCTGATTCATCGCCTGACGGAATAAATCTCTTCGCTTCATGCAGCGCCTCATCCTCCTGCCATTGGAATGTTTCTTTTAATTGCTTAAGCGTGCGGTACAGACGGCTTTTGACCGTGTTTTCATTGAGATGGAGAGCCTGTGCAATCTCACGAAGGCCCAGATCCTGCGAAAAATAGAGGATAAAAATGCGGAAGGTCAACGGATCGCCATGGGAGAGGAACGCCCAAATTTCATCGCAGAGGACTTGGTCATCTGGATCCGACTCCACATCCAGCAGCTCGCGTTCGATGGCTTCGAAGGATTCCTCCTCATCGTGCGGAGAAAAAACGGGAAGGCAGTTTCTCAGCATGCTGGCTGCGCCATAATGATGATAAAGCTCATTACGGGCGATGCGCATGACATAATGCTGTGGATCACGCACGGGTTCTCCTGACCGGCGCAGACGCTGATAAAGGGCCAGGTAGGTGTTTTGCACCAGATCGCCAATGTCCGACGGGGCTGCACAGCGGCAGATGATATAGCGCAGCACGGAATCATAGGTTTCTTCATACAGCTTTGTAAATGCGGCATCCAGCGATTCTTGTTTCAACTTCCTCACCCTTTTCCCCCTGCGGACGGGCCGCTTTACAATGGCTCTCTATTCTAGTAGAGTGGTGCAAGGGGCAAAAAGTTGCCCCTTGTTTTATGTTTTGTTTCTGAGCTGTGATTCCACGGATTGAAACGAACGCTTTTTGGAAGCGCATTTTCAGCAGTCTATCCGCCAATTATATTGCTACAGTACTTATACGGCTTTGTATTCCGAGTTATGCAAAAAAACCATGCGCCAATATAGAAGGGGGGACTGTTGCAAAATGAAATATTTTGCAACAGTCCTCCTAAAAAACATTTGAAAGCACGCTTTTTCCATTTCTGCGCATCCTTCTGCATAATGCAACGCGCCCCCCACGCATAAACCGCTTGCGGGCTATGCAAAAGGGTTCGGATTTCACGTTAAAAAACAAAACTGCATTTTTTCAGCCTTTGCGGAACCTTTCTATTCTATATGCTGGTCTCTGCGGAAAATCTGTTTTTGTTTTTAGGTGCAGCCCCCGTGTTCCAATATACTGTTTACCCCTGGTTTTCGCTCCTAATCACGGTTTTGAAGCATGTAAAACAAGCGCTTCCGCCTCCTGAATACCCAGCCCAACCTCACTGGGGTGATGGGCGTCTGATGCGGTTTGAATGCGTACGCCGATGCGCTTCATTTCTTGCAGCAGGGGCGGTTCCATCCCTAGCCGCGCTCCATGCCTGCGGAAAATTCCACTGTTTTGCTCGGCATACATCCCGCTTTGCGCTAATGCAGCAGCCAGCCGCTTATAATAAGGCTCCAGCGAACAGGAGGGGAGATGGCCAAAAAGCTTGAGCTGTCTGGATGGGCGAGGCCATCAAACACGCCGCAGGAGGCCAGTTGAATGCTCAGCTCAAAAAAGCGGCGGTACAATTCGTCGATCTCTATGCCCTTCCATAGCTCCGGCTTGTGATCGAAGGCAAACGCATCAATAAAATGGATACTGCCAACCAAAAATCTAGCCCTAAATTTTTCGTACGGCTTTCCACAAAAGCTTCGCAGCCGGGGAAATAGCAAACTTCTAGTCCGAATTGAATTGGCAGTGGCCACTGTGCCCGGCGAACTTCATTGGCGAGGTGCAGAAATTCATCCAGATCGCGCTTTCCACCCTTGCGGCCCAACCATGCGTCAATAAAATCATTTTGCATGCAAACCGGCTTGTACATGGGTAAAAATTCTGGGAAGAGGTAACTGTGCTCCAGCAGGTGGATTTCCGAAAGGCCTCTTTGAAGAGCATAGCCAACATATTTTTTCACCCAGGCGAGGGTATAGGGCCCGGTTTCCAGATGAATGTGGCAATCAAGCATAGCGGAATTCTCTCCTCAGGGCATTTTCTCCGGCGGGATCAACTGCGCGCCGCCTGAAGCAATTCTTCATAGATTTTTTCTTTTTTCACACGGCCGGCGGCGGAGAGGGAGAGATGGTCAAAGTGCAAAAATTCCTCCGCCAGCGTACGCACTTCTTCCAACGTGACCGCGCGCACGCGCTCCATAATTTCATCCGCGCTTTTCACTTCGTTATAAAGCAGCTCGCCGCGGCCCATCTGGGCGGCGCGGGACTGTGTTGACTCCATATTCATAATGAGCCTGAGAGATATTGCTCCTTGGCACGGGCAAGTTCTCGCTGCGTGAGCGACGCGGCAAAACCGTCGATAATACGGAAAACCTCCCGCAGCGCCTTTTTTTCATTGCGCGGCGAAAGCGCCATATCAACGCCGAGGATTCCCGCCTCGAGGTAGGAGGCGGAGAAGGATTCGATTTCATAGACGAGCCCCAGCTCTTCCCGAATGCGCTGATACAACCGGGAGGAGGAAGAGGTGCCGAGCACCGACATGAGCAGGCGCATGGCAAAACGACGGTCATCCTGCGCGCCGATTCCGGGCATCGCAAGCGCGAGCTGCGTTTGTTCAAAATCCTTTTTACGAAGCGTCAGGCACTTACGGTATTGTGCGGGGCTGGCCTGCACCGGATTGCCGCTATTGGTCATAGGGCCAAAAAATTTTTCACACAGCCGCACGATCTCTTCCCGGTCAAAACGTCCACACACAGCGGCCACCATACGCTCCGGCGTATAATAGCGGCGCATATGCGCGCGAAGGTCATCCACTGTTAGGGAGGAAACGGTTTTTCGCTCTCCCAAGATGTTGGAGCCGAGCATATCCCCTTGCCAAACACCGGCATAGAGATTATCCGCGCAAAGATCCTCCGGGCTATCTTCATACATATGTAGCTCTTCGAGGATGACACCACGCTCTGTTTGCAAATCTTTCTCCAAAAGGGCGGGTTGTGTGAGCATATCGCAGAGGATATCAAAGGCGGTGCCGACATGCCGGTCGAGTGCCCGCGCATAAAAGCAGGTGTATTCTTTTGTGGTGTAGGCGTTAAGCGCGCCGCCGATTTCATCCATCTGCTCAGCAATGGCTAAAGCAGACCGGCGGGCTGTGCCCTTAAAAAGCATATGCTCAATAAAATGGGAAACGCCTGCGGTTTGCGGCGTTTCATAGCGGGAACCGCTCCCGACCCAAATGCCCATGGTGGCGCTTCGCGCCCAATCGACGGGTTCCAGGATTATACGAAAGCCGTTTGGCAAAGTAATTTTTTCCATATCAATCTACCATACCTTTCTGGATCGCCCAATATCAAAGCAGACCCGGCCAGGCGCAGAGTTGCAGAGCAGATTCTGAAATCTTCCGTTATGCACAGGTTTGCAGTTGGATTTTGGCCCTCTAAATTTGAAAGACAACTCTTTCATGGAATATGCCGATCAGGCAGATTCCCTTTCGTTATGAATTGGGGACAGGTTGCCTTTTGTTACGAGGCAAGGCAAGAAACAAAACAAGGCTAACCGCAAGCACATAGAAGCAGGGGGTACGCACCGTTGCATGAGAGCAGTCAGCTAATGGCTATTACTTTATATTATACATAATTTCGAACAAAAATCAAGTTGTCAGCCGTGCTGGTAACAGTCGAATTGACGAAACTTTCCAATCGATATGGGCGCTATATAAAATTGTTATCAATTTGTTTTCAATTGAAAAGCAATTATGCTTTGCTTTTTTCATACAAATCTGATACACTAATAGCCGTTATTTGAAAGAAACAGGAAGGGAGGTTTTTATGCTGAAAAGCACAAATAAGCATGTGGGCATTTTTTCTTTTATTGGAAATAATATTTTGATGTTTATTTTTACATTGGCGTTTGGTGCACTGATTACCTCGCGCGGAATTGATCTGTCGGCCGTAACGCCGGCGAAGATTTTTTTCTCCGCAATGTACATAGGCCTGGTGTTTGTCGTATCCAGTGTGTGCGGTTATCACAATAATCGCGGCGGGCTGATTGCGCTGCTGCTGGTGTCGCTGTATCCAATCGTCGGAACGATTGGCTCCACGATGGCGGCGCAGGCGGGTGTGAGCTTGTCCGGGGCGGCAGTGCCGTTTTATTTTGTGTTCCTCCTAGGAAGCACGCCTTTAATGCCGGTGATGGCGGCGGCCAACCTGACACGCCTGTATGGGGTTGAATTGCTGGCGGTGTTTATTGCGCAAAGCATTTTAATTGTGGCGGTATGGTTTGCAGCAAGGGCATGGCGCAGGATGAAAAAAAGTTAGGTATTGATGAAAAAGCCGATAATGCAGTTAAGGTTTCATGAAGAATTTCGTTGCCGCCGGTAGGAATACCGGCGGATTTTTTTGTTGGCGGCAAGTGATTTAAGCGGCCGGGTGATGCATCACCCGGCCCGCTTTGTTGCAGGCGCTTTACGCGCCTGTTCAGATGGGTGGTCGAACTGGCTGTTGTAAAGCTTCGCATAAAATCCGCCCTTTGCCATCAGGCTATCGTGCGTGCCCTGCTCCACAATGTCGCCACCCTGCATGCAGAGGATGAGATCCGCATCGCGGATGGTGGAGAGCCGGTGCGCAATGATGAAGCTTGTGCGCCCTTCCATCAGGTGGTCCATCGCCTTTTGAATGAGCAGCTCTGTACGGGTATCGACGGAGCTGGTGGCCTCGTCAAGGATCAGCACTTTCGGGTTGGAGAGGATGGCGCGCGCGATGGTTAGAAGCTGCTTTTGGCCTTGTGAGACGTTGCTCGCCTCCTCATTGAGTACCATGTCATAGCCGCCGGGCAGCGTTTTGACAAAATGATGGACTTGAGCCGCTTTCGCAGCCGCAATGACTTCTTCATCGGTTGCGTTGAGGTTGCCGTATCGGATGTTATCTTTAATCGTGCCGTTATAGAGCCACGTATCCTGTAGCACCATGCCGAATATGGAGCGCAGCTCGTTGCGTGTAAAATTGCGGATATCATATCCGTCAATGAGGATCGCACCTTCATTGACATCGTAGAAACGCATGAGGAGCTTCACCATCGTTGTTTTACCGGCGCCTGTCGGGCCGACAATGGCCACCTTCTGGCCGGGCTGGATATTGGCGCTGAAGTCATGGATGATGATCTTATCCGGCGAATAGCCGAATTTGACATGGGCAAACTGGACGCTGCCCTGGATGTGAACGAGGCTGTCGGTATCCGGCGTATCGTCATCCGGGTTAATGTGCACTACCGCTTGCTCCTCGCTTTCCTCCGGCTCCGCGAGGAATTCAAATACGCGCTCGGCCGCCGCTGCCGTTTGCTGCAAAACGTTGCTGGAGTTGGCAAGTTGGTTGATCGGCATGGTGAACTGCCGGACATATTGCATAAACGCTTGAATATCGCCTACGGTCATCGCACCGTGCGCCGCACGCCATGCGCCGAGAATGCAGACGGCGACCCAGCCGAGATTGCCGATAAAATTCATCACAGGCATCATGATGCCGGATAAAAACTGTGATTTCCAGGCGGATGCGTATAGGGTGCCGTTGTATTCATCGAAGGTCTTTACGGCAGCCTCTTCGCCGTTGAAGGCTTTCATTACGGTGTGACCGCCATATATTTCCTCCACATGCCCGTTCACATGGCCTAAATAGGCCTGCTGTTGCGCAAAGTATTTTTGAGAGCGCTTGACGATCTTCAGGATGAAAAGGAAGGAGAGCGGAAGAATGCAGAGCGCTACAAGCGTGAGCTGCCAGCTAATGGAGAGCATCATGATGAGGATACCGAGGAAGGTGGCGGCGGAGGTGATGATTTGCGTGACGCTCTGGTTGAGCGATTGGCTCAGGGTATCGATATCATTGGTTACGCGGGAGAGCACTTCGCCGTGGGTGATGCGGTCAAAATAGCTGAGGGGCATACGGTTAATCTTCTGCACAATATCGTTGCGCAGGTTATAAGTGACTTCCATCGTGATGCCGGTCATGATCCAGCCCTGCCCATAGGAGAAAAGCAGGCTCGTCAAATACAGAATCAGCAGCGTCAGCAAAATGTTCGCAATCGCGCCGAAATCGATGCCGGCGCCCGCACCGGTGATCTTGCCCATAATGCCGTTGAAGAGCTCTGTGGTCGCATTGCCGAGCACCTTTGGACCCACGATAGTAAAGATGGTGGAGGCAACGGCAAAGAGCATCACAAGGAGCAGGCGGAATTTATAGCGGCTGAGATAGTGAAGCAGCTGCTTCATTGTGCCCTTGAAATCTTTCACTTTCGGTTTGCCATGCGCTGCGGCGGCTGGGCCGTGTCTCATTCCAATTCCTCCTTTGACAACTGGGATTGCGCGATCTCGCGGTAGGTCGGACAGGTTTCAAGAAGTTCCCGATGCGTCCCCTTGCCGGCAATGCGCCCTTCATCGAGCACGATAATCTGCTGCGCATTCATAATGGTGCTCACGCGCTGCGCGACGATCAGCACGGTGGAGTCGCCGGTGTGCTCCTGTAATGCGCGGCGCAGAGCGGCGTCCGTTTTGAAATCAAGGGCGGAGAAGCTGTCGTCAAAAATATAGACCGGCGCTTTTTTTGCAAGCGCCCGTGCGATGGAAAGGCGCTGCTTCTGCCCGCCGGAAACATTGCCGCCGCCCTGCGCAATGGGCGTTTTCATCCCCTCCGGCTTTTCCTGTATAAATTCTTGCGCCTGGGCAATAGCGGCGGCCAGGGCAAGGTCGTCTTCGCTTGCGTCCGGCGCGCCGTAGCGGAGATTAGAATCAATATCACCGGAGAAGAGAACGCCCTTCTGCGGCACATAGCCGATTTTTGCCCGCAGCTCGTGCTGCGGAATTTTGCGCACATCCACGCCGTCGAATAGGATTTCACCCTGCGTAACGTCATAAAAACGGGGGATCAGGTTAATCAGCGTTGATTTCCGGAGCCGGTGGAGCCGATAAATGCGGTTGTTTCGCCTGGCTTCGCCGTGAAGGAGATATTACTGATCACATCTTCATCCGCATTTTCATAGCGGAAGCAAACGTTGCGGAATTCGATTTCCCCACGCGGATTTTTTCCAAGGGAAACGGGATGCTCTGCATCGCGCACGGAGGGCTCAGTGGCGAGCACTTCGTTGACGCGGTTAACGGATACCGCCGCGCGCGGCATAAGGATGAAGGTCATACAGATCATCAAAAATGCCATGATAATTTGCATCGCATACTGCATAAAGGCCATCATATCGCCTACCTGCATGGTGGCCTGTTCGATCTGATGCCCGCCGATCCAGACGATCACGAGACTCATCACATTCATTAAAAACATCATTGCAGGCATCATAAAAGCGGTTACGCGGTTAACGAAGCGATAGTTGCGGGTCAGGTTGCGGTTGGCGACCTCGAAACGATCCTCTTCATAGGACTGCGTGCCGAAGGCGCGGATTACCATCATGCCGCTCAGGTGCTCGCGCACGACAAGATTCAAGCGGTCAACCAGCTTCTGGACAAGCTTAAATTTTGGCATGACAATCGAATAGATCACGGCGATAAAGCGACCAGGATCAGCACGCATACTGCGATAATCCAGCTCATGGAAGTGCTTTTCGATAAGGCCATCACCACGCCGCCCACGCCGATGATCGGTGCATACAGAAGCGTGCGCGGCACCATGACGAAAAGGAACTGGATTTGCGTGATATCATTTGTCGTCCGTGTGATGAGAGAGGCGGTTGAGAATTGGTCAAACTCCCCATTGGAGAACGAGGCGACCTTCTGAAACACATCGTGGCGCATATCGCGGCAAATGCCTGCGGCGAAACGCGCTGAGCAGAAGGTGACGCCGATGACGCAAAGCACCATACCGAGCGTCATAAGCAGCATTTTAAGCCCTGTGACGAGGATATAATTGCGCTCAATACGATCCGTGTTGACGCCAAGCTCCCGATAGAGCTGCTTTGTCATCACAATACCCATCTGTGAACCGATGGAACTGTCAGTCTTTGCGGCGGCCTGCTGTGCCTGTTCGAGCACCTGTGTTGGCATGGCCTTGATGAGCGCTTCCATCGCATAGAGCTTTGACAGATCGGTATCCGACAGGTCGGTCTGATCGGTGGAAATCGTCTGGCCGCTCGCCTTGGCCTGCGCTTGCATCAGGCTCATCAGGGTAGACATGCCGCGGCCATAGGCTGCGGCCGCGGCGGAGGGGTCTTCTGCGGAGAGGACGGCAATCGCCTCTGTTTTTAGCAGGGGATATGTCTCTATATACTGCTGCGCCTCCTGCGTGCCGGGCTGTATGGTTTTGTAGCTCGATTCCATCTGCGCTTTGTCTCCTGTGGTCATCAACGATTCAAAAAAATCGAGCCCTTTGCGGCTGATGGCCTTTGGCGCTTGCTCAGAGATACCACCCTGCTGAATCCCGACATTGACAATATCGGACATCAGATTCGGCAGATTCAGATCGCATGCCGCCTGCACAAAGAGCAAAACAACACAGATCAGAATGGGAAGCACATAGGGCTTTGCATAGTGCAAAAGCTTTTTCATTCGATCACCCTTTCCTTACAGCGCGCCCACGCGCACTGCCTCCGGGTTTTCTCCGGATAATAGTTAACATGATTAATTGATATTATAGTAGCTAAAATGGAACTGTCAAGATCAAAAGATGCAATCGTGGATTCTTTTACAAACCGTTCATAATAGAGCCATCCTTTTCATACAAAATCCATTTATTTTTATGCTTGACAAGTTGGGGACAAAAGGATAGACTAAAATTAATTAACTAACGCAATTAATTTTGGCACTGGGGGCGTTCTGCATGGATGGAATGGAATATCAGTTGATTGAAGCGGTGTTTGAAGCGAAGCACAGCCTGCATTGGGTAATCCATTTTGCCAAGTTCCCCGCGCACGTTCGCGGCGCTGTTTTTGATCGATCAGATGAATCGGGAGCCGCAGCAGGAGCGGGCCATGCCGGGCGTGACGGTATCCATGCTCAGCGATCGGCTTCACAATTCCCGCCCGGCGGTCACACGGCTGATTAATGATCTGGAAGAGCAGGGCTATGTTGTCAAACTCACTGCAAAGCAGGATAGCGCTTTGTTTACCTAATGCTGACGCAGGAAGGCAGGCGGTTCTTTGCCAGGCAAAGCATGCTTTTTTCACCGCGGTTCATGAAATTGTGCAGATGCTTGGGCAGGAGGATTCCCGCGAGCTTCTGCGGCTTTTGCGGCGGATCGCACAGTTGCAGCCGCAGAGCGGGGATACGCAACCCGCACCTGAAGAAATGGGTGCGGTGGAATAAGCTTGATAGGAATGCCGGCAAAAAAGAGCCGTTGCAAAATGCTTTTCATTTTGCAACGGCTTTCTTGCTGCCTTTAGGCTTAACAAAACCCCTGGTTGAACCAGGGGTAGATAAAAAAGCCTTGGCAAATAAAACCTCCATGCTACAATCAAGATGGTTTGGCAACCGCATCAGGAAAGAGCAAGGAGGTT
>ENA-OQDW01000237-OQDW01000237.1-human-gut-metagenome-genome-assembly--contig:-NODE-237-length-23644-cov-7.568312_pt1 | contig 23644 bp, 27 predicted proteins | sample MGYA00242784_ERZ504613 | MGnify/ENA primary metagenome ERZ504613 (study PRJEB26092, sample SAMD00036330) | human gut metagenome | host: Homo sapiens | study: EMG produced TPA metagenomics assembly of...
TTGGAAGGCTGAGGCTTTGATTGAGATGAATCAGAATCTGGATGAGGCTCGCAAGTTGATAAATGAAGTTCGCGGACGTGCTGCCAACAAGCAGTATTGGGTTAAGGACTTCAATGATGATACCAAGTTTGCTGCTAATTATAAGATTGCTCTTTATCCTCAGGCTGGCTGGACTCAGGATTATGCTCGTAAGGCTTTGCGCTATGAGAGCCGTCTGGAGACTGCTATGGAGGGTGAGCGTTTCTTCGACCTGGTACGTTGGGGTATTGCCGGTGAGACTATGAATGCCTACTTTGCTCATGAAAAGGGTAGTAGAACTTATTACAACAACGCTAAGTTCACAGAAGGCAAGGACGAGTATTTGCCAATCTCCATTACTCAGTACAACCTGTCAAATGGTGCATATACCCAGAATCCTGGATATGCAAGCTTTAAGTAGAAATTTGAACATTTTGAATAAACAATCTGAAGATATGAAGAAGATACTTGTTTCAGCGCTTGTCGCTCTTTGCGGTTTCACCGCCAGTTATGCCCAGGAGGCTTCCTTCTTGAGCAATAACCATTGCCTCTATCGCATTAACGCAGAGAATCAGGGCAAAAAGAATCTCTTGCTTCCTGTACAGGAGGATGCTGAGATGGCTCATGTCAAGGTGATTGCCAACAACAAGCAGGTGAAAGCCTTCAATGTGAAGTTGGCTAAAGACCATGTAGATTATCTGGTTCCACTCGATTTGCTGGAGTTTGCAGGCGAGAAAGGGCTGGCTCTCGATATCCATGTCAATGGCGATTATAAGAAGGAAGGACTGAACGCCCTCACCTGCTGGAAGCAGATGAAGTTCTCTGATTCTTTCGATATGAAGAATCGTGAACAGTATCGTCCCGTTTTCCATCACACTCCTGTATATGGATGGATGAACGACCCTAACGGTATGTTCTATAAGGATGGCGTATGGAATCTCTATTTCCAGTATAATCCTTATGGATCACAGTGGGAGAATATGACCTGGGGACATTCTACTTCCACCGACTTGGTTCACTGGAAGTTCCAGGGTGCCCCTATCCAGCCAGATGCAATTGGTACCATTTTCAGCGGTTCTGCCGTTGTGGATAAGAATAATACCGCTGGTTTGGGCAAGGGTGCTGTTGTGGCTCTCTACACTTCGGCTGGTGAGAACCAGACACAGAGCATGGCTTACAGTACAGATAACGGCAAGACCTTTACAAAATATGAAGGAAATCCTATTATCACCAGTACTGTGCCCGACTTCCGCGATCCTCACGTGTTTTGGAATGAGGATATCAAGAAGTGGAATATGATTCTGGCTGCCGGTCAGCACATGGAAATCTATTCTTCAGATAACTTGAAAGATTGGAAATACGAAAGCTCTTTCGGTGAGAAGTATGGCAACCATGGCGGCGTTTGGGAATGCCCAGACTGATGAAGATGAAGGTTCGTGGCACCGATAAGGAGAAGTGGATGCTCATCTGCAACATCAACCCTGGCGGTCCATCCGGTGGTTCAGCAACCCAGTATTTCGTTGGTGATTTCGATGGACACAAGTTTACTTGCGACAGCAAGCCTGAGGTAACCAAGTGGATGGATTACGGAAAGGATCATTACGCTACTGTTACTTTTGATAACGCACCAGAAGGTCGCCGTGTGGCTATCGCCTGGATGAGCAACTGGCAGTATGCCAACCAGGTTCCTACCCAGCAATACCGTTCAGGCAACTCTATTCCTCGCGACTTAGGTCTCTTCGAGTATAAGGGTGAAACTTATTGCAGCGTGGTTCCATCTCCAGAGATGACAGCAGCAAGAAGCAAGAAGGCTGGCAAGAAACTCACAGAATCTTGCGAGATGGTAGTGAACCTGAAGGGAAATGCTACTATCACTTTGAGCAACGACAAGGGCGAGAAGGTAGTGATGAATTACGATGCCAAGGCAGAGACTTTCTCAATGGATAGAACCAAGAGCGGTAAGATGGATTTCAGCAAGGACTTCGCTGCAGTCACCAAGGCTCCAACCTACGGCAAGATCAGCCAGCTGCGCATCTTCATCGACAAGAGCAGCATCGAGGCATTGGATGCTGACGGCAAGATGTCCATGACCAATCTCGTGTTCCCAAGCAAGCCTTACAACAAGGTTACTGTAAAGGGAAAGGGTAAGTACCAGGTTTACGACATCAAGTAACTTCATCTGTTAAGAACTGAATCTATAACACTATTGTTTCTTAGCGTGTTAATGATGTAACAATGCAACAAAAATGGTAGCCGATGAACGATATTTTATGATATATTGTATCGTTTATCGCTACCTTTGCACCAGCAAAATAGAAACAATAACGCTAACAATTATGAATAAATCATCAAAGTTATCAATCATCCCGGTGATGCTCTGTTTCTTCGCCATGGGATTTGTAGATTTGGTAGGTATTGCCTCCAACTACGTAAAGGAAGATCTCAACCTCAATGATGCAACAGCCAATCTGTTCCCATCGCTGGTATTCTTCTGGTTTCTCATCTTCTCGGTTCCTACGGGAATCCTGATGAATAAGATAGGTAGAAAGAAGACAGTACTTCTGTCTTTGCTCGTTACCGTTATCTCACTCCTTTTGCCCATTTTTGGCGAAAACTTTGAGCTGATGCTCGTGTCGTTCTCATTGCTCGGCATCGGAAATGCCTTGATGCAGACCTCCCTGAACCCGCTGGTTTCGGTGGTGACATCAGGCAGGAACCTTGCTTCTACTTTGACTTTTGGTCAGTTCGTGAAGGCGATAGCTTCCTTCCTGGCTCCATACATCGCTATGTGGGGCGCCATGGCAAGTATTCCAACCTTCGGTTTGGGCTGGAGAATCCTCTTCCCAATCTATATGGTTATCGGAATCGCAGCTACCTTCTTCCTGGCTGGTACACCTATCGAGGAGGAGAAGAACGAGGGTAAGGCTTCCGGCTTTGGCGAGTGCTTCAAGTTGCTCGGCAAACCTATCGTGCTGCTTTCCTTCATCGGTATCATGTGTCATGTAGGCATCGATGTGGGTACCAATACCACAGCTCCTAAAATTCTGATGGAGCGTCTGGGATGGACGCTGAACGAGGCTGCCTTCGCCACATCGCTCTACTTCATCTTCCGTACCATCGGATGTTTCACCGGTACCGTTTTCCTCCGCATGATGAAGACCCGCACTTTCTTCCTCATCAGCGTAGTGATGATGGCTCTGAGTATGATAGGCATGTGGGTAGCGAGAGCAAGATGATGCTTTATATCGCCATCGCCCTGGTGGGATATGGCAACTCTAACGTGTTCTCCATGATTTTCTCTCAGGCACTTCTAGCTATGCCTGATAAGAAGAATGAGGTGAGTGGACTGATGATCATGGGACTCTTCGGTGGTACCGTCTTCCCTTTGATTATGGGCTTTGCCAGCGATGCCTTCGGTCAGGTAGGTGCTGTGGCAGTCATGGCTATAGGAGTTGTTTATCTCTTCACTTATATCCGCAAGTTATAATATAAATCATCCGCAATCGTTTATATCGTATATAATAAGGTGTAATTATGGAAACAAAGAATTTAAATACAAAATATTGTGTAGGTTTGGGCGAAATCCTCTTTGATGTTCTCCCTAGTGGTTCTCAACTCGGCGGTGCTCCTGCCAACTTCGCTTACCACGCAGGTCAGCATGGTTTGCATTCTGTAGCAGTCAGTGCTGTGGGCAAGGATGCCCTGGGCGATACAGCTCTCCGCCTGCTCGATGAGAAGAAGTTGAAGTATGTAATGCCTGAGGTAGATTATCCTACCGGTACTGTTCAGGTGCAGCTTGATAAGGAGGGCGTTCCTACTTACGATATCAAGCAGGGTGTGGCTTGGGATAATATCCCATTCACCGATGATATCAAGGAAATTGCTGCCAATGCTGGAGCCGTATGCTGGGGCTCTCTGGCTCAGCGCAGTGAGGTTAGCCGCAAGACCATCTATCAGTTCCTCGACCATACTCCAGAGGATTGTCTGAAGATTTTCGACATCAATCTCCGTCAGAACTTCTATACTCCAGAGGTGATTACCGAGAGCTTGAAGCGCTGCAATGTGTTGAAGATTAACGATGAGGAGTTGATTACCATCGGACGTCTCTTTGGTTATCCAGGTTTGGATATCGAGAACAAGTGCTGGCTGATTCTCGGCAAGTATAATCTCGATATGCTCGTGCTGACCTGCGGTGTAAACGGCAGCTATGTCTTTGCTCCGGGTGTGAAGTCATTCCAGGAGACTCCAAAGGTTGAGGTGCTGATACTGTCGGTGCAGGCGACAGCTTTACCGGTACATTCTGTGCCAGCATCCTGAAGGGCAAGAGCATTCAGGAGGCTCACGAACTTGCCGTTAAGGTGAGTGCCTACGTTTGTACCCAGAATGGAGCGATGCCTCAGATTCCTGAGGAATACACCCGTTAACTCCGCTTCCCCTATTGGTTATATAGCAATATAAGATGATAGGTTTAAAGAATAGTTGATATATAGTTAATGTTAGTTAGTAAGCTGCATCCTGTTTGCGAAGAATGGGTGCAGCTTTTTTCTTTTTCAGAAATACAATCTCTCAATTACAATAAAAGAACCCCCTAAAATGGTAAAATGATGCCCCAAAATGGCAGAAATGAATAAAAAGATAACGTTTTCATTAAAAATATTATAAAAGAGTTGCAGATTAATAGATTATTTTGTACTTTTGCATCTAAAATATTAGTAGAACATTAAAAATATAGATGTTATGAAAGACTTAGATTGGTCTAATTTGTCATTTGGTTATCGCCAGACTGACTACAATGTTCGCTGTTACTATCGCGACGGCAAATGGGGCGAAATAGAAGTTTGCTCTGATGAGTATTTGAAATTGCACATGGCTGCAACCTGTCTGCACTATGGTCAGGAGGCATTCGAGGGCTTGAAGGCTTATCGTTGCCCAGACGGTAAGGTGCGCGTGTTCCGTATGGACGAGAACGCTGCCCGCTTGCAGAGCACATGTCGTGGTATCATGATGCCAGAGGTGCCTACAGAAATGTTCGAGGAAATGGTGAAGAAGGTGGTCCGCCTGAACCAGGAGTGGATTCCTACCTACGAGAGTGGTGCTACGCTCTATATCCGTCCGCTGCTCATCGGTACAAGTGCTCAGGTGGGTGTTCATCCTTCTAAGGAGTATTGCTTCCTTATCTTCGTAACTCCAGTGGTCCATACTTCAAGGGTGGATTCTCTACCAACCCATACGTCATCATCCGTGATTTCGACCGCTCAGCTCCTCTCGGAACAGGTATCTATAAGGTGGGTGGAAACTATGCTGCTTCTCTCAGAGCCAACAATATCGCTCACGAGAAGGGTTATGCATGCGAGTTCTATCTCGACGCCAAGGAGAAAAAATACATGGATGAGTGTGGTGCTGCCAACTTCTTCGGAATCAAGAATAATACATACGTTACTCCTAAGAGTACATCTATCCTCCCATCTATCACCAACAAGAGCTTGATGCAGTTGGCTGAGGACCTCGGTATGAAGGTGGAGCGCCGTCAGATTCCTGAGGATGAGCTGGATACTTTCGAGGAGGCTGGTGCTTGCGGTACTGCTGCCGTAATCAGTCCTATCAGCTACATTGATGACTTGGATACAGGCAAGCGCTACAACTTCGGTGAGAAGCCAGGTCCTATCTCTAAGCACCTGTATGATACGCTTCGCGGAATCCAGTATGGTACTATTGAGGACAAGCATGGTTGGACAACCGTAGTTATTGAGTAATCAATGACTTCTTTATTGCGTAAAAACCAATATTAGAAATATAATTATGATCAGGGCACTTTGAGGAGTTCACGCTCCTTGGAGTGCTTTTTTTATGTCTTTTTTCTTGGAAATTTCATAAAAATATCGTAACTTTGCCCGCAGAAATATAACTTCTTAAATAAAGAGGATATGAGTCCTAAATTTAAAGAAATAAATGGGTTTGTGTTCAAGATTTATTCCAATGAGGAAAAAAGAATGCATATTCATGTCGTTAAGGCCGAAAATGAAGCTAAGTATTGGCTAGAACCCAATATTGAACTAGCAGAAAATTTCGGATTCAATACTAAAGAATTAAGTTTTATAGAAGAAATACTTAAAGATTATGGAGACGATTTTAAAATCAAATTCGCAAGACACACAGGTAAGCGTCTTGATGATAAATGATAAAGGCATTATGCTTTCTGTGAAAGGAAACGATTATTTCATATCTTATAATCGGATTCCTTGGATGAAGAATGCATGTATTTCTGATGCTCTTGATGTGCAGATGAGTGGAAGGAATGCCATTGAGTGGCCTAAACTGGATGTAGATTTAGAAGAAGAGAGTTTAAAGCATCCTGAGCGTTATCCTCTTATTATGAAGAGAAATGAAATGGAAGTTTTATAGAGTCTCAAATAAAAATACAGAAGCCTCTCAGCATCGTTTTGCTGAGAGGCTTTCTGCCTTTTTTATGCCTGGGGGTTAACAGAGTTAACAGTTAACAGCTGTTTTTTCGATACTCCCCCTCGCGCGTACCTTATTATAATATATATACTTATTTTTATATGTGTGTGGGGGGTACCATGCATTTTTGGGGTGTTAACTGTTAACCTGTTAACCCCTCGCTCTTTTTTCCCGTTTCTATGCTTTGCGGGGCATAAGTCATAGAGTTGCAAGGGAAGAAGCTATGAGTTAGGATTTTTAACACATTTCAGCATCATAAAAGCCTCATGAAAAGCTACGTAAAAACCTCATGACAGCCTCATTTAAGCCTCTGCCCCGTCATCATTTATGCCTCAGCCCAGTCTTCATTTATGCCTCAGCCCGGTCTTCATTTAAGCCTGAAAAATTGCAGAAAAGCCTCTTATTTTGCAACTGGGAATACGTAATATTCTCTGTCTACATCGTAATCCAGAACCCACTGGTCAATCATCACATTATCGTCTAAAGCCTTGATGGTTACGTTGTGACTGCCGCCAGGCAGCGTAACGTAGAAGCTCTTCAGCGTCTGTCCGCGCCACAGGTCAAACTTCCAGTCCTTTGAGTTGTAAACCTCCTTCAACTGGCAGATTACCGGTTCGCCACGGTCTATGCTCACACTCACCCTCATATTCTTTACAGCGTTGAGGAAGCAAGGAATAACGGCGATGGTGAAACGCGCATCACCGCTCTTGTCGCAGTAGAAATCATAGCTCAGACTGGCTCCCTTCGGCAATTTCACAGCCTTGCTGCTGTGACCTAACAGCGGACGGATGGTAATCTTCTCAGCTCCTTTTACGGCAGCCTGGGCAAGCGGCGATTCGGTAGCCTTGCTCCATTCGTAGGCATTCTTGGCAATGATGTCGCCGGTAACTACAGAGAGCGGCTTGAGATCGTTGCTGCGGTCGAAGGCATCAGCTTTCAGTCGCTTGATGTCGGCAGCAGGCAGTGTGCCCGGAATCTGCGGAGCCTGCATCTCTGTACCGTTGGTAAGGATGAAATTCTTCCATTTGCCGTTTCTGATGCGACTGTAGTAGCATTGAGCTGCTTCAGTTTGTTGTAAGCATCGATGCTCACAGCCGCTGCAGCCTTCGCCTCATCGTCTTTATTAAACAGTCCCGGACGGGCGATGTGTCTTGCTTCCTGTGCCTCCAGCTCCTTTTCGGCTACGAAGGCAGCAGGAATATCGGATATTTCACTACCTCGAAGAAACCGTCTTTCTGGTTCTGAGGCAGCATGTGTTCGATGGATTCAGTCTTCGCCTTCAACAGGTCGTAGCGGTAGAGAAAACGCTCCAGTTCGTTGCCGAATTCGCCTGAATGAAACTCAGTATCGCCGTAAGGCATCGCCATATAAGCGGAATGGCGGATGCTGGTAAGGCGGTAATATTCTTCCATCAGAGGCATGATTTTCTTGCCCGTAATGGCGCCAAAGAATGCGTTGAGAGTGTTCTGGATATACGTCTTGCAACCTGCTTTCAGGGCGTTTTTATTCCACGCCAGGTTCATCATCATGGCTAGCTGGAAGGTTGACTGCTTCGGATTGGTAATGTTGGCTATCCAGGCACAGTCTTCGTCGTTGTGAGCGGCAGAGCGGTGCGATTTGCCGTGCTGGGCATTCTTGCTCTCCAGATAATCCTTGCTGTTGAGCATTTCGAGCAGCAGGCCTGGCGAGAGATTGCTCATCTCCATCTGTGCATCCGAGCATACCAGCTTCACATTCTCGATGGTTTTGCGGTGTTTCTTCTTGTGCTTCTTGCCCACGAACTCCGTCACCTTGTAGTTTTCCGCCACGCAGATGTCGAAACTGTCTACCACAGCCTTGTTGTAAGCAGCCTCGTGCCTGCCGTCTACCTGCCATAGCGTATTGGCTCTCAGGCGCAGCATCAGACGGGCGATGCGGCTGTAGTTCTGCGGTTTCATCCACTGGCTGTTGTTCAGGGCAAGTCCTCTGAATTCTATTCTCGGAACCTCGATCCACTGCTGGTCTACGGTGTATAGAGGCTCTTGCGCTGTGCAGGCTGCAGGTCGTTCCATGCCGCCAGAGGCGAAACGCCAGCCAGCTCAGAGAGTTTCATGATGGCGTAAGCGTTCCGCGGGCGTTGCTTCCGATAACGATGAGTTTCCCTTTCCTCGTACCGATGTAGAAAGCATCCTTTGCGGTGATAATAAGATGCAGCGGCGCACCGAGTTTTTCTACTGCCGAAAACTCCTTGTTGGTGAGCTGGTCGAGCTGGTAAATCTGTATCGGAGCACCTGATTTTTCTTTCGCATCGAATCCGGTTACGGCTTTCATATCGCCCGCAAACTCCTTGAGGGCAATTTTTACTACCGGCGAAATGATAGAGTTGGTGGTATAAGATACTCTTCCGTAGCCGTCGGTCCAATAAACGTTGGGTGCTGCGGTCTGAGTTTCCGTCTTCTTCACTTTGGTTTCGGTCAGCGCGTTGGCATTCAGGCTAGAGAAGCAGGCCAGAGCCAAGGCTACGCCTAATATAATCTTTTTATATTTCATTTTTCTTCCGTTTTTGTCTGTTCGGTTGTAGATTCGCTTTTTGCTGAAACTACACATTTCTGCAATTTGCAAAGATACATAAAAGTGTTTAATATCTGAAATTATTTAGTTTTTATTTGCTTATTACATTATTTATTGTTACTTTTGCACCAAATAAATAAAAAGAAATGATGACATTATATCCAAAATTGATTGAAGAGGCGCTTGCTACGGTGATTTATCCAGGCACCAAGAAGAACCTCATAGAGAGCGAGATGCTGGCAGATACGCCTAGCATCAATGGTATGAAGGTGAAGGTGGTTCTTCTCTTTCCTCGTGATACGGATCCTTTCCTCAAGAGTACGGTGAAGGCGGCCGAGGCTGCCATCCATTATCATATTTCGAAAGATGTAGAGGTGGAAATCGTTACTGAGTTCAAGTCGGCTCCTCGTCCTGAGGTGGGAAAGATGCTGCCACAGGTGAAGAACGTCATCGCTGTGAGCTCTGGTAAGGGTGGAGTAGGCAAGAGCACCGTTTCTGCCAATCTCGCCATCGCTCTGGCTAAGTTGGGCTACAAGGTGGGCTTGCTCGATACAGATATCTTCGGTCCTTCCATGCCTAAGATGTTCGGTGTGGAGGAGGAGCGTCCTTATTCTGTTCACAAGGACGGCAGAGACCTCATCGAACCTGTCGAGAAATATGGCGTGAAGCTCCTGAGTATCGGTTTCTTCGTAAGTCCTACTACGGCTACTCTGTGGCGCGGCGGAATGGCTTGTTCTGCCTGAAGCAGCTGATTGCTGATGCTGACTGGGGTGAGTTGGATTACTTTATCCTCGATACGCCTCCTGGCACAAGCGATATTCATCTTACGCTGCTCCAGACGCTTTCCATTACGGGTGCAGTTATCGTAAGTACGCCTCAGCAGGTGGCGCTTGCCGATGCGAGAAAGGGTATTGACATGTATCAGAATGATAAGGTGAATGTGCCTATCCTCGGACTTATCGAGAACATGGCTTACTTTACGCCTGCCGAGCTGCCTGAGAACAAGTATTATATCTTTGGTAAGGAGGGTTGCAAGAATCTCGCCAAGGAAATGAATGTGCCTCTGCTCGCCCAGATTCCTATCGTTCAGAGCATCTGCGAGGGTGGTGATGATGGTGCGCCTGCTGCTACCAAGGTTGATTCCATTACCGGTCAGGCATTCCTCAGCCTTGCTCAAAGCGTAGTAACGGTGGTGAACCGCAGAAATGCCGAGAAGGCTCCAACCAAGATTGTAAGTACTCATAAGTAAATGACCTGTTTGGAAAGGTCATATAAAATAAAAAGCTAGGATTGCCCTCAAGCAGTCCTAGCTTTTTTTTATCAGAGGAGTTAACAGGTTAACAGTTAACAGCCCATTTTTTATAGTTTATAGTTGAAAGTTTATAATTTATAGGCTTAGCCGTTAGCAAGATTGCTATAAACTTTTAACTCTAAACTCTTAACTATCAACTATTTCTTCCGCCTCATCCTCTTCTTCTGCTACTTCGGCAGTAAGGTTTGCCTTGAGTCTTGCCGATCTCAGTTGCTGCCTGAAAACCAGGCAGGTAGCCAGGAAATAGACACCGGTCTGAATCCAGAGTGCTCTGAATTCCGGCAGAATATCTGAAAGAGAAGCACCCATACTGCTGATTCTGAGGAACCCGCGGATGCCGAAAGTGGATGGGAAAACCCACGAAAATCCTTGCCAAAAGCCCGGAATATTGCTCAATGGCCATGAAACTCCCGTCATAAAAAGCAACGGAACGGAGGTAAATACCACCAGAAGCATCACATTTTCACGATATCTTACCAGACACGACAGCATCAGACCGAAGAAAACGCACGAAAGAATGTAAGGAAGGAGGAAACCGAGAATGGTGGTCCACGTTACCATACTTACAAAACTGAACAGCTTGGGAACTACCAGCGTAAGATACATTCCCATCACGGCGTAAACCATGAAATAAACCAATGCCTTGCCGAAAACAATGCGGAAAATACCGCCATAATGCTCGCTTACCGGTATGAGTTCGCGGTTTCTGTTGAGTTCTCTTGATGTTCCCGCTGCCATTCCTATGCCCAGCAGCATCGTCTGCTGCAGGATAAGAACCAGCACAGCTGGCAGAATGGCATTTCCGTAACCTCCTGTCGTGTTGAATATCGGAACCTCATCAAAGGCGAGCGGCTCGGTGGTAATCTCGTCGTCTCTATCCGTAAATCCTCCAGTCTGTGTTATCTGGATGCCCGAGTTGATGTGGCTGGCTACGGCCTGCGAGGTCTGATAAATCGCCTTATAGGTCAGCATCAGACTCATATCGCAGTAAACTCCCACATGCGCCTGTTCGCCCCGGTTCAGCTTCGTATCGAAGTCGGCAGGGAAGTAAAGGATTCCGTGAACCGCCTGTCTGCGCACCAGTTCCTTCGCCTCGTCCAGACTGTTGCAGTAATAGGTAGCCTTGGCATCTGGTGAAGCATCATAATCGCGGATAAACTCGCGAGAACTGTGACTGTGGCTCAGGTCCACAATCGCCGTATCCACTTCTCTCACCACCTCGTTGTTGTAAATCCAAGAGTAGAGCAGCGGATAACCCAGCGGCACCAGAATGCAGAAGATGAGCACACCCTCATCGCGGAAAACATTGCGCATTTCCGTCTTCCAGATGTAGCACATATCCCAGATGCCATTGATAATCTTATATAATAAACTACTTTTTAACATTTAATATCTAACATTTAATCTTGAACATTCAACACTCAACATTCAACACTCAACATTCAACATTCAACACTCCTACGGCAAGTATTTATATACCAGCATTGCCTTCTTGATGTTCCAGATAGTGAGCATCGGCAGGGCACAGAACAGCACCATTGCGCCCCAGTGGAGCACAGCATCGCCCATAGGGAAACCATTGAAGATGTTTATCTGGTAAATCATATAATAGTGACGCATCGGGAAGAGCTGGCCGATAGACTGGATCGGAGAATCCATCGAGAAGAGCGGATAGGTGGCTCCGCAGATGGAGAAACTCACCACGCCCCACAACGAACAGATACTCATCGACATGCGCAATGAAGCATCAGTCCGAAGGCAAAGATGCCGAAACACTGGCAGGAGAGTACGCTCAGAACGCCTAACAGGATGATAGGCAGCGCGCCGCCCGGATGTGGAAACTGTAATACATAATAGATGTAGAATTCGAACAGCAGGAAGATACTCAGGAAGATGAGCGTCTGTGGCAGCATCTTACCCGCAATGGCGAGATAAGGATTGTTGCCTGCCATCCGCATCCAGTCTCTTGCCCGGTTGAACTTCAGTTCCGTACCTATAGAATAAGGTGTAATCAGGAAGATGAACAGCATGATGAGTCCCGGCACCATTACGCTCGAAAGATAATAGTTGTAGTTGGCGTATGGGTTACCTATCATGTGCAGATCTACGGCGATAGCTGCAGGAAGGTCATGATTTCATCATTTGTCTTTCCCAGCGCCGAAAGTTTCGCCATTCCTGCCGCCGCACCTCCCAGGGTAGAGATGGTTTTCAAATCGCGGAAGAGCAGGGAGCCGGCTGCCAGAGATACGCTGCTGTAATAGAACGAAATCTTAGGCTGCTTCTGGGCCATCAGTCCTGCCTCCGTTCCGTCAGGAATCAGCAGGAAGGCGTAGATCTCGTTCTTCTGGATAGCATGTCTTGCCTCAGCTATGTTCTCGTAATGAGCCACTACCTTGGTAGTCTGGAAGGCATCGAGCTTATGCACCAGCTGGCGCGATGTGGCGGAGTTGTCCTGATCTACTATGCCCACAGGCATGTCGGTAGGCACTCCTCCCTTCATCAGCGTGGTGAAGAAAATCACCACCACGATGGGGAAGATGACCATGCAGAAGAGATAAATGGGATTCTTCCACATGATGCCGCATTCTCTGAGGGCTATATGATATAATTTCTTAAACATAGAACTTTAAACTCAGAACTTGATGATAACCATCAGTTCCTGATTATTAATTCTTAATTATCAATTCTTAATTACCAAAGACATTCCCGGGCGCAATCCCTCAATCTTTGTGACAGGACGTGCCTTCACCTCGAATGTCTTGCGGTCGTAGTCGCCATTATCCTTGGTTGCCTTCCAGGTAGCGTAAGAGCCCTGGTCTTTCAGGTAGTAAACCTTCATCTTGATGTCCTTGTTGAAGGCAGGAACGTAAGCGGTGAACTCATCGCCCTTGTTCAGACCCTTGAGATGGTCTTCGCGAACATTGAAGGTTCCCCACATATCGCTCATGATAGAGATGCTCATGATAGGAGAACCGAGACCTACCAGCTCGCCTACTTTAGGATAGACATTGCTTACCTCGCCCTCGCACTGGGCAATCTGAACGGTCTCTTTCAGAAGATTCTTCACTACATCCACAGCGCTCTTCGAAGCCTGGGTGTTGTTGGCAGCCATACGCTTCTCCTGCTCGCGGGCTCCATTCTTCGCCATATCGTACTGACTTCTGGCAGCAGCCACCTGAGCCTCTGTAGCCTTGTAGGTGCGTAAGCTCATCGCGCTTCTGACCGCTGATTACGCCCTCGTTGAAGAGGTTCTGCATGCGGTTGTAGGTCTTTTTGGCGATGGTTGCGGCAGCTTCAGCCTGCTGAACCAGTTGGAAAGCGCCTGAATCTGCTCCTTGCGTGCACCTGCATCCGTCAGGTCCTTCATAGCCTCGGCTGCAGCGTTGGTAGCCTGGAGCATCTGTTCCTGCGATTTCATTTCCGGCACTTCGAGGATGGCGAGCGTATCGCCACATGAACGTAATCGCCTTCCTGAACGCGGAGTTCTACCACGCGTCCCGGCAGTTTGCAGGATACTCTGTATTCTGATACTTCTACCTCGCCCTGAATGGTGTCATCCTTCTGTTCCAGAGTGAAGAAACCGATGACGCCTACGAGAATGACTACTGCTGTAAAACCGATTACAGCGAGCAATATGTTGTTATGCTGTGATTTCTTAGACATTTTGTTTAATCTGAATTTAGATTTGTTATTATTATTACTGTAGGATACCGAGCGCCTTGTTCAGCCCAACCTGAGTCAGCTTCACGTCGATTTCTGCATCAATCTTCTGGCTCTGTGCTTTCTGCCAGGCAGTCTGTGCAGCCATCACGTCGGTGACCTCCATCACGCCTTCCTTGAAACCGAGGTTGGCGCATCTCAGGTTCTCATCTGCACTGGCGATGTTCTTCATTGCCATGTTGAGCTTCTTCTGGGCTTCCTTTACCTTAAACTGGCTTTGGGTAATCTGCAGATGAATCTTCTCTCTCGTATCATCCAGGTTCATCTGGGCGATATTGCTGGCAGCCTTGGCGGCTCTCACCTTGTAGGCTCCGTCGAACCAGTTCCATACCGGAACATGAACCATCACGCCTACGTTCCAGACTCCGGTAAACTTCTTTTGGAAACCATTGAATACGTTCGGGTTCGAAATCATGTAGCCGCCTGTCAGCATGACGTGAGGCAGATTGATGGCGCGGACCATATTGGTAGCTTCTTTGGAGATGTCGAGCGCATTCTGCAGCATGCGGAGTTCCGGACGGGTGTTCATCGCCGAATCCTGTGCTGCCACTTTCTGCTGCTCGGTGTCAACAGGAGTTCCTGATAACGCCAGGGTTTCCTTATCTTCATCGGCAAGTGTGATTTCCTGGTTCATCGGAATGCCGCAGAGCTGGCAGAGCAGCATCTTCGACAGAGCGAGTCCATCTTCTGCCTGGGTAATCTGCATCTCAGCCTCGTTCACTTTCACGTCTACCTTCAGTCCGTCAGCCTTGGTGGCTACTCCCTGCTGAATCATCTTATGAACATCCTCGTTCAGTTTCTTTACGAGGTCGCGGTAGCTGATGGCGAGTTTCTGCTTCTGCTTCAGCGAAACGGCGAGCCAGTAAGCCTGGTCTATGCTGTAGAGCGTGCTCTGGGTCTGCTGGTCGAGATCATTCTCTGCAATCTGCTCTCCGATGTCGGCAATCTTGTTGGCTGCAATGATGGCTCCACCCATATAGATAGGTTGGCGAACCATCACGCTTCCTGCCCAGATATTGCGGGTGTCGGTGCGGAAAGCATCTACCAGTTTCTCTCCCAGCGCATTGCCTTGCTGCTGCAGGGTCCCAGTTTCTCATTCATCAGTCCGCCTATCTGCTGCGCTATCTCCGGGGTAATCATTCCCTGACTTACAAGTTGGCTCATCAGATTGCTGGCTCCTCCCGATATTCCTCCGGTAACGGTAGAGCCGATATTGCTGAATGTTGATTTCTGACCGTCGTTCAGCAGCGAAATCTCCCTGCTGAACCATTCGTAACCGCCTAAAGCATCTACTTTAGGAAGATATTTGGTACGTGCCGATTTCTTCATGTTGTACGCCACGTCTTTCTTGAGCTTCGAGGCATTGAGCTGCTTGTTGTTGCGCAGCGCCATGGCACGGCAACTGTCAAGGCTCAGCGTTTGTGCCTGAGCCCCGGCAGGAATCAATGCTCCCATCAGCATGATAAGAGTTATATATTTTTTCATCCTTTGTTTATAATATTATATAATATTGGATGCAAATTATGGAATTATTCTTAAATGACAAAGAAATTTTGTTTATCAAATCTTTAAGAATCAAAAAATATATTGCATTGTGGAAAAATAGAACATACCTTCTGGTTTCCCGTAATCCCTTAATCGTCTGTTTCTTAGAAATTCACCCGTTCTGTCTCGCCCCAGGTAGGGTCTACGGTAATGCCTATTCCACCACCCGTACTGTCGTCTCCGCCACCGAATCCGTCAGCAATGGAAATCTCGGTATAGGCTGCCTTGTTCTGATGGATTTTCAAATCGGCTTTTTCAAAACTCTTTACCACCTTTGCATCGGCATCCAGAAAGCTGATACTCATCTTGATGTTCTTCTCTTCTTCATGTGGGAAGGTGTAGACGGTAAAGTCTCTGCCGCCATCTTTCATGCTGAAATTCTCGGTCTGACGGCTGTTCACGCAGCCGAATCCGGTGGTTGCATCCAGGGTGCTGCTGCCGCCGGTATAATAGAACTTGATGCTCCTGATTTCTTCGGGAATGGTTTCGTCGGTAATATGTAACTTGAAGGCGCCAACTGCTCGCCTCAGGTTGATGTCGGAGGTGGCTCCGTCTGCCGTTACGCTCAACCTGCCGTAATAATAGAAGGTGTCGGTAAGCTTGTTGCTCGCAAACTTTACTTTCTCGGGTGCGCTGACAGAGCAGTTTCCCTTTCCGTTATGGGCAATCACCACCAGTCGGTATTCTCCTTCGTCCAGACTTACATAGCTGTTCCGAAGCCATTATCTGTTGAAAGCTGGTTCACCGTCTCCAGTTTCTCCTCTCCGTCAAAGATGGCAAGTGTCAGTCTGGAGCACACATCGCCCAGCGCCATCTGCTTGTCGGCAGCTTTGGTCGTCAACAGATTGGTGTTTTCTACTTTCTGCACATGAATCGTTACATTGGCGTTTGCATCATGTGATTTTCCGGTTGTTTCGTCAATCGAAAACTTCTCGCATGAAGTAAGCGTCGCTACGAGCATCAGCAACAGGGATGCCAGTAACCGATAGGGCTTCTTACTCATAACCGTTCTTATTTACTAGTTGCTCTATGCGTTATCTCAGAGTTTCCTCGGGCATAAAGATGTGGCAAATATACGTTTTTTCTCTTTTCGATGCAAGTAAAATCTAATAAATCTTTATATTTTTTGTCATTTATCTGTTTTTTCGTATTTTTGCATCGGTTTTTCTGTACTTACAGAGCCGATTTTGCATTATATATAATAAGGTATAGAAGATATTGGTATGGATAAGAAGATAAAAGCATTGTTTTTTGATATTGACGGCACCCTGGTGAGTTTCAAGACCCACAAGATTCCGCAGAGCACGGTAGATGCCTTGGAGCAGGCTAAGAAGAATGGGGTAGAGGTGTATATTTCTACCGGTCGTCCGCAACTCATCATCAACAACCTCGGTCAGATAGAACATCTCATCGACGGTTACATCACCACCAATGGAGCCCGCTGTTTTGTAGGCGATAAGGTGGTGAGCCAACACGCCATCCTTCCTGAAGATGTAAAGAAGATTATCGAGCAGCCGACCGTGATGATTATCCGGCAATCGTCGTAGGAGAGCATCATCTCGCTATCCATCATTATACTGACGAGGTTTATGAAATCTTTGCCAAGGGACTGGGAGTGGATTGCGAAATCTTCCTGACCGATGTGAATGAACTGGGAGATGAGCAGGTTCTGCAGGTTACTCCTTTCTGTTCGGTAGAGCAGGAGGCTCTCCTGATGCCTACGCTCCGCAACTGCACCTCGGGCAGATGGCATCCTGCCTTTACGGATATTACGGCAGCCGATGCTGATAAGGGCAAGGGCTTGCATGCAATGGCTGATTATCTGGGTTTGAACATAGATGAAACCATGGCTTTCGGCGATGGCGGCAATGATATTTCCATTGTCCGGGAGGCAGGCACCGGTGTTGCGATGGGCAATGCGGGAGATAATCTCAAGCAGGTAGCCGATTACATTACGACTCATGTGGATGAAGATGGTGTTAAGAATGCGCTCCTCCATTTTGGCGTGATTTAAATTCCCAGCGTTATTGACTTTTTTTTCATAACTCCCTATATATAATTAAGGTGTAATCCTGATGAAGCCTTTTTGATAGGCGAGTTTCATTTTGATAAAATAATAAAGGCAAACGTGTCATTTGTTGTAGCGAATGGCGTGTTTGCCTTTCTGTTTTTTAAACTTCCCTTTTATACCTAGTTTCTTCTCGTTATTTACTTTTTGATGGAATAAATACCAAAAATGCTTACGAAAAGTAATATAATATGCGAAAAATATACATAAAGTACCATAAAGCTGGTATTTTATATCAAATTGTTTGCTAAAAATTTGTTTAATTAGTAAAAAGTATGTATCTTTGCACCCGATATTTGTAAGTTGTTTAATTTTTAAGAGAGAGAATTATGGTAAAAAGATTGACCATGCTCATGGGGGGCTTATTCTTTCAACAGGAATAGCCCTCGCTCAAACTACTGTTACAGGTAAGGTTATTTCTCAGGAAGACGGTGAGCCAGTAATTGGCGCATCAGTTAGAATTGTAGGAACTAAGACTGGAACAGCGACTGATGTCGATGGTAATTTTACGCTTCCTAATGCCAGCAAGGATGCTGTCTTGGAAATCAGTTACCTCGGTATGCAGACTAAAACAATGAAAGCATCTGCTAAAATGAAGATCATTTTGGCTTCTGATGCTAGAAATCTTGACGAGGTAGTTGTTACTGCCTTGGGTATGAAACGTTCAGAGAAAACTTTGGGTTATGCAGCCAGCACAGCCAACGCTTCTGAGTTGACTGTTGCTAAGTCTGGTTCGCTGATGAGTGGTCTTCAGGGTAAGATGGCTGGTGTGCAGATTTCTGGTGGTGGTGTTACAGGTACCTCTCAGAAAGTCGTAATTCGTGGTATTTCTTCTGTTTCTAGCAACAACCCATTGTATATTGTTGATGGTGTGCCTATCAACAATGACCGTTTGGGTGATAACTCTGTTGACTTTGGTAGTGGTGCAGGCGACATCAACCCAGAGGATATTGAATCGGTAACTGTATTGAAGGGTGCTTCTGCTACCGCTCTTTATGGTTCCCGTGCAGCCAATGGTGTTATCATGATTACTACAAAGAAGCCACAGGGTGACAAGAAGGCTTCTATCACTTACGATGGTTCTTTGACATTTACTGATGTGCTCCGTGTGCCAATGACTCAGAATCTCTTTGGTCAAGGTTGGGGTTCCTGGTCTAATGAGGAGAACGGTTCTTGGGGACCTCGTCTCGATGGTCGTGAGCACTGGTATGGTTCTACCGGTCTTTCTAACGGCGAGACTTTAACCAAGCCTTTTTCTTATGTTAAGAACAATATCCGTGACTTCTATCAGGTAGGTAAGGAATGGAACAACAACGTATCTCTCCGCTATGGTGATGAGAAAGTAGGTATTGTTGCATCTTATGGTAATGTAAGTTCTAATGGTATTACTCCTAATGATGGTGATACATATCATCGTAATACCTTCTCACTCCGTGGTTACGCCAATATCGACAGATTCCATCTGGACATGTCCCTGAACTATGTTCGCAAGGATATGCGCCGTTCTCGTGATATGTATATGGAGTTGCTCCAGGGTGCTTCTGATGTTCGTTTCACAGATATGAAGGATTACAACCTTGAGCGTAATAATGTAGATAACTACTATACATTGTATGCTAACAACCCATATTATATGGTAGATAACTTCTATTCTACTTACCAGGACGACCGTATTTATGGTAAGCTGGAGTTGTCATACGATATTACCAAGGATATCAAGGTAATTGGCCGTTTCGGTGGTGATTATACCAATTATAAGACCGAGCGCATCGAACCACGTATTATTTATACCGAGGGTTCTTATCAGGCAACTGGTAATGGTACAACTGTAGGTAACCAGGGTTACTATTCTAAGTATCGTTCTCAGCGCGGACAGATTGACGCCAGCCTCTTGCTGACCGGCAATCATACTTTCGGTGATTTCTCGTTAGGTGCAACCTTAGGTTGGAACTTGAACCAGAGAAACTATGATAATGTAGGTGGTTATAATGAGCAGTTGGATATTCCAGGTTGGAATTCCTTGAGTAATACATCTTCCTATTCGATTACTGATACTGACTCATGGAATAGAAGATTGTTGGGTCTCTTGGGACAGGTTGAATTGGGTTATAAGGATTGGGCTTTCCTGAACCTTTCTGCCCGTAACGACTGGTTTTCTACTCTTCCTATGGGTGATAACAGCTTCTTCTATGGCGGTGCCAATGTGTCTGTGCTTCTGAATCAGGCTATTCCTGCTTTGAAGAATGTCAAGCAAATCGACTTGTTGAAGGTTCGTGCAGCTATAGGTCAGACAGGTAATGATGCTGATGTATATATGACTAATTCATATTATCGTCCATTCCAGTCTTATTATACATATTTGCCAATTTCCGGTGTTTCTGGTTTGACAGAGTATAACCGTTTGCCAAATAAGTCATTGAAGCCTGAGATTACAACTGAGTATGAGCTTGGTTTGAGCGGTACATTCTTTGGCAACCGTTTGAGCTTCGATGTGGCTTACTATGATCGTACAACCAAAAATCAGATTATCTCTGCTACTTTGGCTCCTGAGACAGGCTATACTTCTAACACCCGTAATGTAGGTAAACTTCAGAACAAGGGTATTGAGGCGATGGTTAATTTTACTCCTATCCGTACTAAGGATTGGGAGTGGAGTGTAGGTGCTACATACGCTAAGAACTGGAGTAAGGTGAAGGAACTTTGGGATGGTCTTGATGAATATACCATTCCTGTAGGTACTACAAGTACTGGTTTGTATTCTTCTATGCGTGGTGTATCTTACGTATTGAAGGTTGGTGAGCCTATCGGTATCTTCAAGTTGCCAGCAACACAGAAGGTAACAGATAAAAACAGTCCATATTATGGTTATAGAATCGTAAATGGTAATGGTTTCTTGCAGTCTAGTACTACAGATTATGATTATCTCGGTTCTTCTCAGCCAGATTTCGTAATGGGCTTCACCACACATCTGAAGTGGAAGAACTTGAGTCTTGCTGCAACGGGCGACTGGCATAAGGGTGGATTGATGTATTCTGAGACATCTTATATTACTCACTTCAATGGTAACTCTACAGAGACCGTATTCAATGAGCGTGATGCTTTTGTTTATCCTCATTCTGTAAAGATTGTTGGTGGAGAGTATGTTGAAAATAATATTCCTGTAACTTCCAATTATATGAATTATGTTCAGGGTAACTATAGCTACAACCCGGAGGTGCGTCGTGATTTCGTTGTAAGCCGTTCTTACTTCAAACTCCGTGAGTTGGCTTTGACATACGATTTCCCTAAGACAATCACAAGTGCATTGAAGATGCAGAAGTTGTCTTTGAGTCTCGTTGGCCACAACTTGTTGCTCATCACTCCAAAGCATCAGAATTATATCGACCCTGAGTCTTCTAACTTTGGTAATGATATCAGTTCTGAGTTTGGTGAGACTATGGGTTCTGTGTCAACTCGCAACTATGGTATTAACTTGAAGGTTGTATTTTAATTAAAGGAGATTTCTTATATGAAAAGATATAAATTTTTAAGCGCAGCATTGCTGGGAGCTGTCTTGACAATGGGTACTGTTACTTCTTGTAGCGATTCTGGCTATTTGGATATCAACTACAACCCAAACTATCCTTCTACAGCTTCCTACAAACAGTTGCTTCCGGCTGCCGAAGGTTCTATCGTAGCTGTCAGTGGTCTTTATCAGCAAATTACTGGTGACTTTTGGTGCCAGTATGTAACACAGGGTAATAGTACAAACCAGTATAATACATTGTCTAATTATGCTGTAACAACATCAGGTTCAATTCCTCCTGTTACTACGATTTGGCAGAATACATATGCCAACAGTCTGGAAGATTTAAAGCTGGCTTTGGCTTCTGCTGAAGAAAGTAAGGCTTGGAACTATTGGATGGTTGCCAAGGTTCTTCAGGCCTATAATTTCTTGGTATTGACTGATACTTATGGTGATATTCCGTTTACAGGTGCTCTTGATGTCGAAAACAATCCACATGCTGCATTTGATGATAGCAAAACCGTAGTATATCCGGGTATTCTGGAGATGCTGGATGCTGCCATTGCCAAACTCGATGATGCTAAAGCTGCAGAAAAAGCTTCACCTTTAGGAACTGCTGACTGTTTCTTGGGAGGCAGTATGGATAGCTGGGCAGGCTTTGCAAAGAGTTTGAAGTTGAAGATGTATCTCAAAGACTTCGACGCTCATAAATCTGATATTCAGGCTTTACTTAGTGCAGGTGGTCTTTTGGAGCAGGATTGTGCTTGGGTAAATTGGGAAGATGGTACTAATAAGGGCAATCCTCTTTATGAGTTTAATATCCGTCAGTTGAATACTACTGAGAATATTCGTGCTTGCCATACTTTCTTAGAGTATCTATTGGATAAGAAGGATCCTCGTATCATCAAGTTGTATGAGGTAACTGCTAATGCCAAAAATACTCTCGGCTATTCTTCTGATGAGGAACTGATAGCTCACATGGATGAATGCTACGAGGCCTTCCTTGCGGAGATAAGCCAACTACTGATGAAACGACAGATGGTGGTATTGGAATCTCTAAGTCTTCTCGTATGAAACAGGCTTATGATGATGCTGTCTATCTGATGAACGAGGCTGAATGCGAATTGATGATTGCTGAGGCTTATGCTCGTCTGGGTAATACTGAAAAGGCAGAGGAGTATTATAATAAGGGTGTTCTTGCTGGTTTCAGCCGTTGGGGATTTGATGGCACAGCATTCGTTGATGGTGCTTACAAGTTCGATAAGGCCGATATGCTTCATAGTATCGCCATGCAGTATTGGGTAACTTATGCTGGTGCGAATGCTTATGATGGTTGGATGACCCGTAACCGTTTGGGTATTCCTGAGGTTCAGGCTAATATTACTGTTCGTAAGTCTACAACTGCTTTGCAGCGTGAATTGTCTGATGGTTATGTGTTAGGCAATTTGGTTGATCCAGGTGCTAGCAATATGAATGCCGGTGAGTATCCTATGCGATTGCTTTATCCTACAGCTACTACATTGTATAACTCTGCTGCTGCCAAGTATGTAGAAGAGAATGGAAACTCGCTGACCAAGAAACTTTGGTGGGAGAAGTAATGATTATTAATGTAATAAACGAAAAGTCATGAAGAAAATATTATATTTTTTGAGCTTTGTTTTCGTAGCATTGTTTACTGCATGCTCTGAGGGAGACGATTTCGATATCGATTATACTCCTATTGCTCCTATTGGTGGTCAGTATAGAATCAATGTGGAGAGAGGTTATGATGCTTCTAAGACAGATGCAGAGTATTGGGCTTCTAATCCAACAGATGCTGAATTCATCTTTAAGACTGATGGTACAGGAACCAATGAGGGTGTTCTCTATGCCTATCTCAGCAATACTACCGATTATGATAAGGATAAGGCATGGATTCGTGTAGGCTCAACTGCCTCTAAGGCAGCTTACGTCATCAATGCTAAGGTATCTATTGATATGAGTGCTTATACTTTCGGTGGTGAGAATGTGGATGATTTCATTGGTAACTCTGCTACAGCTACCGACAAGGTAACTGTTAGCGGTAAGTGTGGTCATAATACTTATACTACTGTATCTGGTACTGTGACAGATGCGATCAGTTTCACCTATTCCCGTTCTGACCAGCCTGGATATCATTATAGAGTAACAGGATTTAAGTCTACTGGTTGGGCTGAGGATAATAAGTAATATACTTTTGCTATACATGAATTATTCCTAGATGATGTTTCTAATGATATTGTCTAGGAATAATATTAAAGATATAAGGCAAAGTGATTTGCCTCGTTGTTGACAAAGTCAACACTTATATCTCTCTCGTCTTGAGGGTGTGTCATAAGTCTGTGACGCACCCCTTTTAATTTTTTGCCTTTTCACAGATACGAAATCTTTAAAAAACATTTTTATTTACAACAAAGCCCAAACTTTCACAAGCTCGGGCTTTGTCTTT
>ENA-OQDW01000238-OQDW01000238.1-human-gut-metagenome-genome-assembly--contig:-NODE-238-length-23604-cov-1.839801_pt1 | contig 23604 bp, 29 predicted proteins | sample MGYA00242784_ERZ504613 | MGnify/ENA primary metagenome ERZ504613 (study PRJEB26092, sample SAMD00036330) | human gut metagenome | host: Homo sapiens | study: EMG produced TPA metagenomics assembly of...
TTGCCACTCCGGACTCTGGTTCGTTGGAATGCGTATTCGGATATAACTATACTGATATGTCGGATACCCGGTCCCATATTTATGGCGGGCGTTTGAACGATGTCTCTTTTACTGTCAATTATTATATCAATAAGTATATGATATGGAGATTCCGGTACTCTTATACTAAGATAACGGATAGAGTGGGATTTGAAAATCAGTCATTAAGTGCGTTTCAGACACGTTTTCAAGTGATATTTTAAATAGAGGGTCAGAGTTTCATTTTGTTTCAAGAGTTTGAAGCAAGGTGGAACTCTTATATTTGAAACAGATTGGGTGGCAAGAAGAATGTCCTTTTGGGGGTAGAGGGTAGCATAAACCTGTTACTGTAAGAACGAATATTGAAAAATAGCTTTATCTTTGTATTCTTTATACTAGGAATTAAATGAAAAACAAATGAAAGAAGCAACCATAACTCCTTTTGCAAAGCCGCTATATATAATGACCAAACCTGTAGGTGCGGTTTGTAATCTGGCCTGTGATTATTGTTACTATTTGGAAAAATCCAAGTTGTATGAGGAACAGCCGCGTCATGTGATGAGCGATGAATTACTGGAGAAATTTATTAAAGAATATATTCAGTCGCAAACCATGCCGCAAGTTTTGTTTACCTGGCATGGGGGAGAAACTTTGATGCGTCCTTTAGTTTTTTATAAGAAAGCCTTGGAACTTCAGAAAAAATATGCAGGTGGTAGAACCATTGATAATTGCATTCAGACAAATGGCACATTGCTGACAGATGAATGGTGTGAATTCTTCCGTGAGAATAATTTTTGGTAGGCATTTCTATAGACGGTCCTCAGGAATTTCACGATGAATACCGGAAGAACAAGATGGGACAACCTTCTTTCTATAAGGTAATGAAAGGGATTAACCTGTTGAAAAAGCATGGAGTGGAATGGAATGCCATTGGCAGTGGTCAATGACTATAATGCAGATTATCCGTTAGACTTCTATCGTTTCTTTCGTGACGAGCTTGATTGCCATTATATACAGTTTACTCCCATTGTCGAGCGACTGTCTAACCGTGCAGACGGTCTTCGGCTTTCTTCATTAAAGCAAAAAGACGGTGAACTGGCTTCTTTCTCCATTACTCCTGAGCAGTGGGGGAATTTCCTTTGTACCATTTTCGACGAATGGGTGCTGAATGATGTGGGTAATTACTATATTCAGTTGTTTGATTCTACGCTGGCCAATTGGGTGGGACAGCAGCCAGGCGTTTGTTCATTAGCTAATATTGTGGACATGCAGCCGTGATGGAATTCAACGGTGATGTGTATGCTTGCGATCATTTTGTCTTTCCTGAGTATAAATTGGGAAATATTTATCAGAAGACTTTGGTGGAGATGATGTATAGTAAAGAACAGGAAACTTTTGGTGCGATGAAGCACAATAGTCTGCCACAGCAGTGCTTGAACTGTTCTTATGAGTTTGCCTGTCATGGGGAATGTCCGAAGAATCGTTTCATGTTAAGTAAAGACGGTGAACCAGGATTGAATTACTTGTGTAAGGGATATTATCAATTCTTTGACCACGTAGCACCCTATATGGATTTTATGAAGAAGGAATATCTGGCGGAACGCGCTCCGGCTAATGTGATGGAGTGGGCGAGAGAAAGGAGAAATAAATAGACTGTTTTCAGTAAGCCGACTGTATGGGACAAGCAAGTCAACTTACCTAGTTGTTTCAGTTGACTTATTTGGTCATTTAAGTTACTTTTTCATGGCTGTTTGGTTTAGTCAGAAAAAATAAAAGGAGCAAAGTCTCTGCGACTTCACTCCTTTTGTTTTTTCCGGTCAGATGAATTATTTTCCGTTGTATTCATCAGATACAGTTAATTTCTTACGGCCTTTTGCACGACGGCTGGCCAATACGCGACGACCGTTAGCAGTTGCCATTCTTTCACGGAATCCGTGTTTGTTTTTTCTCTTTCTGTTAGAGGGTTGGAACGTTCTTTTCATTGTATATACTTATTTTATGTTATTATTCACCATGAGTAACGGGCTGCAAAATTAGTGACTTTTTTGAAATAAACAAAGAGATAACTCATTTTTAGTGATTTCTTTTTGCGTTTTTTCTTGATTTACATTACTTTTGCACTCGAAATCACAGCTGTAAGTGAATATAATCTGAAATAATAATCAAATATAAGCAAAGAAAAGTATGATTAATGCTCAAGACATTAAAATCGGAACAGCTATCCGTATGGACGGTAAATTGTATTTCTGTATTGACTTCCTGCATGTAAAACCGGGAAAAGGTAACACATTCATGCGTACTAAATTGAAAGATGTGGTTAATGGTTACGTTTTGGAACGTCGTTTCAACATCGGTGAAAAATTGGAAGATGTACGTGTGGAACGTCGCCCGCACCAATATTTGTATATGGAAGGTGCAGACTATATTTTTATGAATCAGGAAACATTCGACCAGATTCCTATTGCTCATGACTTGATTAACGGAGTAGACTTCCTGCTGGAAGGAATGGTGGTGGATGTGGTTTCTGATGCTTCTACAGAAACAGTATTATTTGCTGATGTTCCGGTAAAAGTGCAGATGAAGATAACTTATACTGAACCGGGCCTGAAGGGGGATACGGCTACCAATACGTTGAAACCTGCTACAGTGGAATCGGGTGCTATTGTGCGTGTTCCTTTATTCATCAATGAAGGTGAAACGATTGAAATCGATACTCGTGACGGTTCATATGTAGGCCGTGTGAAGGCATAATCTATTTATATATGCATATAAAAAGGCGGAACTTGTTGCAAGCTCCGCCTTTTTTATGTTTCTTTGTACTTCTCTGTGATGGATAAAATCAAAATAAAGCAATGAGATATTCTTTTATTATACCGGTTTATAATCGTCCTGAAGAGGTGGATGAGTTATTGAACAGTCTTACAAGGCAGACAAATAAGAATTTTGAAGTCCTGGTAGTGGAGGATGGTTCATCTGTTCCGTGCAAGGAAGTGGTAGATAATTACGCTGACCGGTTGGATATATGTTATTATTTCAAATCCAATTCCGGTCCCGGGCAGACCCGCAATTATGGAGCGGAACGGGGGCATGGAGAATATCTTATCATATTGGATTCTGATTGTATTTTGCCTGAAGGGTATTTGGCGGCTGTCGAGTCAGAGCTTCAACAGCAGAAGGCGGATGCTTTTGGTGGTCCTGACCGTGCTCATGATTCGTTTACCAATATACAGAAAGCGATAAATTATGCCATGACTTCGTTTTTTACTACCGGAGGTATCCGTGGAGGGAAGAAAAAAATGGATAAATTCTATCCCCGTAGTTTTAATATGGGGGTACGGGCTGAGGTATATAAAGCGTTGGAGGATTTTCTAAGATGCGTTTTGGAGAAGATATTGATTTCAGTATCCGTATCTTTCAAGGGGGATATGCTTGTCGGTTGTTCCCTGAAGCATGGGTGTGGCACAAGCGTCGTACCGATTTGAAGAAGTTTTTCAAGCAAGTGCATAATTCGGGTATTGCCCGTATCAATCTGTATAAAAAGTATCCTAAATCATTGAAAGTTGTACATTTGTTACCGGCACTTTTTACTATAGGAATTGTATTCCTGTTGTTATATTCGTTGGTTTGTAGCTGGAGTTTGTCTTTGCTGCTGCTTTTTGCTCTTATCATTTGTGTAGATTCCACATTGCGAAATAAAAGTTTCAAAATAGGATTATTATCCATCCTTGCTTCTTTTATTCAGTTGATTGGCTATGGAACTGGTTTCCTGCGGGCCTGGTGGAAACGCTGTGTGTTGGGGAAAAACGAATTTGCCGCATTTGAGAAGAATTTTTATAAATAGAATTTTACCATGAAGAGGTGTTAAAAGTGATGGACTTTTTATGCGTCTTTATGGCGGGGAAAATAAAGAAAGATGGCAGAAAAACTAACCATAAACCAATGGGCGGAAGAAGATCGTCCTCGTGAAAAGATGATGTTGCATGGAGTGGGGACACTTTCGGATGCTGAGTTGCTTGCTATTCTGATAGGTTCGGGAAATACGGAGGATTCTGCTGTGGAGTTAATGCGTAAAGTGTTGAGTGATTATCATAATAGTTTGAATGAATTGGGCAAAACCACCGTAGATGAACTGTGTCACTATAAAGGAATAGGTCCTGCCAAAGCTATCACCATTTTGGCGGCTTCCGAATTGGGAAAGCGCCGAAAGGAGGAAGAAGGAAAAGAACGTAAGGTCATTCTCAGCTCCCGTGATGTTTATCAATATTTTTATCCGTTGATGTGTGATTTGCCTATAGAGGAATGTTGGGTATTGTTGTTGAACCAGGCTTCCAAAGTAATTGACCGTATAAAGATAAGTTCCGGAGGACTGGCCTCTACAGCGGTGGATGTCCGTTGTGTATTGAGGGAAGCATTGTTGAAACGGGCCGTTGCCATGGCACTTTGTCACAACCATCCTTCCGGCAGTATGCGACCTAGTACAGAGGATGATCGGTTGACGGAACATCTTGACAAGGCGGCAAAAGTAATGAACATAAGACTGATAGATCATGTTATTTTAACGGATGGCAAATTTTATAGCTATGCTGATGAAGGAAAAATATAGAAAATCATTAAATTTGCAATTAAAACAACGAGAGATATGGATGCAGATACCCGTTTAAAAACAGAAGAGAAGATTATAGCCATGTTGAAAACCGTATATGATCCCGAGATTCCGGTGAATATATACGATTTAGGCTTGATATATAAGATTGATTTGCAAGATGATGGAGAAGTAGTGTTAGATATGACGTTGACTGCTCCCAATTGTCCTGCTGCAGATTTTATTATGGAGGATGTCCGTCAGAAAGTCGACTCTGTGGAAGGAGTTACTTCATCGGTCGTGAACTTGGTTTTTGAACGAATGGGATAAAGATATGATGAGTGAAGAAGCTAAATTGGAATTGGGTTTCCTCTGATAAATTGAAAGTTGAGAATTAAAATTGGGGAATAAGAATTGCCAATATGTCTAAGTTATTGGACAAGGTGTTGTTTTTTAATTCTCTATTCTCGGATTTTTAATTTATGAGGTATTTAATTTAGTAAGATTATGAAGAACGTATATTTCCTTTCCGATGCACATTTAGGTTCTCGTGCCATAGCACACGGGCGGACACAGGAGCGCCGTTTGGTGAATTTTCTGGATAGTATAAAACATAATGCTGCAGCAGTGTACCTGTTGGGAGATATATTCGACTTTTGGTACGAGTTCAAACTGGTAGTGCCGAAAGGCTATACTCGTTTCTTGGGGAAGATTTCCGAGTTGACCGATTTGGGAGTGGAGGTGCATTTCTTTATCGGTAATCATGACATCTGGTGTGGTGATTACTTGGAAAAGAGTGCGGGGTGACTATTCATCGTCAGCCGTTGACCTGTGAGATTTATGGGAAGGAGTTTTTCTTGGCACATGGTGACGGATTGGGAGATAAAGATGCCAAGTTCAAATTGTTGCGTTCCATGTTTCATAGTACCACTTTGCGAACACTGTTTTCTACCATACATCCCCGTTGGAGCATAGAACTTGGCTTGGAATGGGCCAAGCATAGCCGTCTGAAGCGTGAAGGTGGTAAGGAACCCGAGTATATGGGAGAGGACAAGGAACCGTTGGTATTGTTTACTAAAAATTACCTTAAAGACCATCCGGATATCAATTATTTTATTTATGGTCATCGCCACATTATGCTAGACTTGATGCTGAGCCGTACTTCACGTATGTTGATTCTTGGTGACTGGATACAAGATTTTTCGTATGCTGTATTTGATGGTGAAAATATGTTCCTTGAGCAGTATGTTGAGGGAGAAAGTCAATATTCCTAAAAAAGGCTACTATGCATCACGCGTAGCAGCCTTCTATAATTTATATATTTAACCAAACAATAAAATTACTTATTCAGAATAGCCAGAGTATCGCTGGCAATCATCAGCTCTTCATCAGTTGGGATAACAGCTACTGTCACTTTGGAGTCATCGGCAGAAATAATAGCTTCTTCTCCACGAACCTTGTTCTTTTCAAGGTCAATCTTCACACCCATGAATTCCAAACCTTCACAAACTTCAGAACGGCAATTGGCTTGATTTTCACCTACACCGCCAGTGAACAGGATGATGTCTACACCACCTAGAGCGGCAGCATATGCACCAATATATTTCTTGATGCGGTAGAAATACATCTTTTCAGCCAAAATAGCTTTCGGATTTCCGGCAGCAACAGCGGCTTCCAGTTCGCGCATATCGCTGGATACTCCTGAAACGCCTAATACACCACTCTTCTTGTTTAGTAAGTTGGATATGCCGGTTGCATTTAATCCTTCTTTTTCCATGATGAAAGTAACGGCGCCTGCATCGATGTCACCACTACGAGTTCCCATTACAAGACCTTCCAATGGGGTCAGCCCCATACTGGTGTCTATACATTTACCATCTTTGATAGCTGAAATGGAACCACCGTTACCGATGTGGCAAGTGATAATTTTCTTTCCTTTCGGATCAACGCCAAGGAATTCGCATACACGTTGTGAAACATAGCGATGAGAAGTTCCATGGAAGCCATAACGGCGCACACCGTATTTTTCATACAGTTCGTATGGAATGGCATACATATATGCATAGTCGGGCATTGTTTGATGGAATGCCGTATCAAATACACCTACTTGGGGAACGTTGGGCAGAATGGCAGAAACAGCATTCACACCTTTCAGGTTAGCCGGGTTATGAAGCGGAGCTAAATCGTTGCAAGCGATAAAAGCATCCAGTACTTCTTTATTCAGCAATACGGATTCGCTGAAACGTTCTCCGCCATGTACCATACGGTGACCTACTGCGTTGATTTCATCCAATGACTTGATTGCGCCATATTCCGGGCTCACCAATGTATTCAGAATGAACTCGATACCTGCGGTATGTTCTGGGATGTCTTTTTCTAATATTTTCTTTTCACCGTTAGGCAAAGTCAGTTTCAGGAAAGAGCCTACCAAACCGATTTTTCTATACCGCCCTGTGCCAGGACTTCTTTGGTAGTCATATCAAATAATTTATATTTAATAGAAGAACTACCGCAATTAAGCACTAATATTTTCATGATGTTGTTGTTTGGAGAATGATTATTTGTTTTCTTTAGCGGCAATTGCTTGATTGGCAGTAATGGCAATCATCTTATAAACATCGTCGATAGAGCAACCGCGTGACAGGTCATTCACCGGACGAGCGATACCTTGCAGGATCGGGCCGATAGCGGTAGCGTGTCCCAGACGTTCTACTAATTTATAAGAAATATTACCTACTTCCAGACAAGGAACAACCAATACGTTTGCCTTACCTGCAATTTCTGATCCCGGGGCTTTGCTTGCACCGATGTGCGGAACCAAAGCTGCATCAGCTTGCAGTTCACCGTCAATCTTCAAATCGGGAGCCATTTCCTTAGCGATTGCCAAAGCTTCCACCACTTTATCTACCACTTCATGTTTGGCAGAACCCTTGGTTGAGAAACTTAACATAGCTACGCGAGGATCAATTCCGGCAACAGCTTTGGCGGTCTGAGCGGTACAAACTGCAATTTGAGCCAGTTGGTTGGCATCCGGTACCGGGGTTACAGCAACGTCACCCATTACAATTACACCGTTATTTCCGTATTCGGGAGCATGAGTCAGCAACAGCATGGCACCGGATACGCAAGTGATACCCGGAGTAGTCTTGATAATCTGTAAAGCGGGACGAAGTACGTTACCTGTTGTGTTGCGTGCGCCGGCCAACTGTCCGTCGGCATCACCAGCCTTGATAATGAGACATCCTAGATACAGCGGATCGACAACCAGTTTACGGGCCTCTTCGATGGTCATACCTTTTTTCTTGCGGAGTTCACACAGCAATTGTGCATACTCTTCTTTCTTCGGGTGGTCTGTGGGATCAATAATAGTGGCTTTACCGATATTCCCTAACCCCCATTGTTTAGCCAGGCTCATGATTTCATCGGGGTTTCCCAATAAAATTAGGTCGGCAACACCGTCTGTCAATATTTGGTTGGCAGCTTTTAAAGTACGTTCTTCAGTTCCTTCCGGAAGAACAATGCGCTGTTTGTTTGCTTTCGCGCGCTCAACGATTTGAGAAATTAAATCCATGATAATATATTAATTATGTACGTTCTAAAGACGAGTGTTGTTTTTCACGATGCAAAATTAGCTAATTTTGCAATATCTACATTGCAAAATCAATATTATTTTTGGTTTAAAGTATGCTAAAAGTGTATGTTATTGAACACCAAACGGGATGTTTCCTTAACTTTGCGCAGTTTTCAATAAGTATTTAATAAATTTATAAGGTATGATTCGTCAGTGCGCCATTTTATTTGGCTGTTTGGCTTTGGGTGAATTGATTGTTTTTTTGACGGGTATCAAGCTGCCGTCCAGTATTATAGGAATGCTGTTACTCACCCTTTTTCTCAAATTGGGTTGGATAAAACTGCAATGGGTGCAGGGGCTGTCCGATTTCTTGGTTGCTAATCTGGCTTTTTCTTCGTTCCGCCGGTGTGGCACTGATGCTTTATTTTGATGTCATTGAAGCACAGTTTTGGCCGATAGTAATTGCGACAGTGGTCAGTACGGTTTTGGTACTGGTCGTAACAGGATGGGTTCACCAATTAGTTAGAAAATCAAATGGAATATTTAGAAAATAAGTTCTTTTTGCTGGCATTCACCTTCGGGGTGTTTTTTTTGTCACGTGTCTTGCAGAAAAAGACTGGATGGGTAGTGTTAAACCCGATTCTGCTTACCATTGCCGTGTTGATTCTGTTTTTGAAATTTACCGGCATCAGTTATGAAATATATAATGAAGGAGGTCACCTGATTGAATTTTGGTTGAAACCAGCGGTGGTAGCGTTGGGCGTGCCACTTTATTTGCAGTTGGAGATGATAAAGAAACAGTTGCTTCCGATTGTTATTTCACAGTTGGCAGGTTGTTTGGTGGGATTGGTGGCTGTGGTGGTCATTGCCAAATTGCTGGGAGCTACTCCGGAGATTATTTGTTCATTGGCTCCTAAATCTGTGACTACTCCTATTGCTATGGAAGTTTCGAAAGCCACGGGAGGAATTCCGTCTTTGACGGCCGCCGTTGTGGTGGTAGTCGGTCTGTTCGGGGCGGTGTTCGGTTTCAAGGTACTTCGGGTAGGTCATGTGGGGAGTCCTATTGCGCAAGGTCTTTCTATGGGTACGGCTACTCATGCGGTCGGTACTTCTACAGCAATGGAAATCAGTGGAAAATATGGAGCATACGCTAGTTTGGGCTTGACTTTGAACGGAATTATGACAGCGATTTTCACACCGACAATTCTTAGATTATTAGGTGTGATTTAACAAAAAAGCTGTTATCTTTGTTATATATATAAAATCATCACAGATTAGAGGATTGATTTGATTTTCAATAGGTATGGTCATTGGGGTGAGCATTGCTTATAAAAAGTCTATCCGCATTCAGTAGTAACAGAGCATTCTTACAGCAGTCTGATAACTATTGTCACTTTGAATGAAATGAAGATTCTGTGATTTGTGGTGAGAAAACAAGCAACCCATATTTTATGATAGAATTTAAAGATATAACTTTAGCGGATAAAGACTTGATACAGTCCTTTACCTTAGGCAGTTTGCGTCGTAATTGCGACTTGTCGTTTGCCAATCTGTGTAGTTGGATTTTCCTGTACCAGACTAAATATGCCGTGATGGATAATTACCTGTTGCTGCGTTTCTATGCGGGAGAAGAATTGGCCTACATGATGCCCGTCGGAACTGGAGATGTGAAACCTGTTCTTGAAGCATTGATAAAGGATGCTGAAGAGATGGGGGCAAAATTGCGTATGCTGGGGGTATGCGTGGGGATGAAAGCGGATATAGAGGCGGTGATGCCCGGACGTTTCACTTTTACAGAAGACCGGGATTACTTTGATTATATCTACTTGCGTACTGACCTGGCAACCTTGAAAGGAAAGAAGTTTCAAGCCAAACGTAATCATATCAACAAGTTCAAGAAGCAGTATCCTGATTATGAATACAAACCGTTGACTCCAGATCTGGTTCCCGAATGTTTGAAGCTGGAAGAGGAATGGTGTCGTGCCAATAACTGCGAGGAACAATTGGCATTGGGGGCAGAACGTAAGTCCATGACATATGCCTTGAACCATATGGAGGCGTTGGGTTTGACGGGTGGCGTGCTTCATGTCAACGGGAAGATTGCCGCTTTTACATACGGTGCTCCCATCAATCATGAAACATGGGATACTTGTGTTGAAAAGGCGGATACGGGAATAGAAGGGTCGTATGCCATGATTAACTATGAATATGCAAATCATATCGACGAACAATATATATATGTAAACCGCGAGGAAGACCTTGGCCTGGAAGGTTTGCGCAAAGCAAAACTTTCTTATCAGCCGTTATTTTACTCGAGAAATGTATAGCAGAGCTCAATGACCACAAAAGATGAAGTGAAAACATTATGGAAACTCTGCTTCAATGATAGCGATGAGTTTACCGACTTATATTTCAAGATGAGATATAAGGATGAAGTGAACAGGGTGATTCGTGAAGACGGAAAGATTATTTCCGCATTGCAGATGATACCTTATCCTATGACTTTTTGTGGTGAGGTGATTTCTACTTCGTATATATCGGGTGCTTGTACGCATCCGGATTACAGGAAGCATGGAGCCATGAAACGCCTACTGAAGGAAACGCATCGGTGTATGTATGAAGATGGAGTTTTGCTGGCTTCGTTGATTCCTGCAGAGGAATGGTTGTTCGGTTATTATGCCAGGTCGGGATATGCTCCAGTTTTTGGGTATGCGGTTGAGCAGGTAAGGGTAGACAGATTACGCCCTGTGCCCAGTTGCCGGATAGAGGTATGCGAATTTCCCGGTGTGGAACATTATCATTATTTTGATTCCCATATGCATGGGCGCAGGAGTTGCATTCAGCATCCTAAAGAGGATTTTCTAGTTATAATGGCCGATTTAAGACTGGGTAATGGCAAATTGCTGGTTGCCCGGGAAGCGGATAAAATAGTGGGGATGGCATTTACGGTAATGGGGGATGATACATTATATATAAAGGAATTGCTGGCAGATACGGATGCGGTGCAGGATACTTTATTGTATGAAGCGGCCCATATATATAAGGTACAGCGTATGGATTATTTTATTCCATCGTCTGCCGATACTTTGTTTTTGGGGATGGCAAGAGTTATCCGTGCAGAGGAGTTGTTGAAGGTTTTCGCCCATAAGTATCCGGCATCCGAACTTTATATACATATTGAGGGGGATGAAGCTATTCAGGAGAATAACGGCTATTATACGGTACGGGGTGGTATCTGCTTTCGTGAGAGAATACCGGAAAAAAAATATCACACTTATACGTTGGATGGTTTTACCCGGTTGTTACTGGAAGCGGAGCATCCTTATATGAGTTTGATGCTGAATTGATTTTCATTACTGGTTGCATAGGTTGAATTTCTATGTTTAAGATTGATAATCTGTGGAGTAAAAATCCGGATAGGTTATTAGTCTTCTTTTGTCAGAATACGTTCCAGCTCTTCTGCAGTCAGTCTGAGATGGAATTGTCCTTTATAAGCCACGGATATGCCACCTGTTTCTTCTGAAACGATAATGGCCAATGCATCTGTTTCCTGCGATACGCCCATGGCAGCCCGATGCCTTAATCCCAATTCTTTAGGGATATTCAAGTCGTGAGATACCGGGAGAATACAACCGGCTGCTTCTATCCGTTTATGGCGGATAATCATGGCTCCGTCATGTAATGGACTGTTTTTGAAGAAAATATTTTCTATCAGTCGTTGGTTCACATTGGCGTTGATAATTTCTCCTGTACGGATGATGTCATTCAGAGGTACACTTTTTCGATGACAATCAGTGCCCCCACCTTCCCTTTGCTCATGCTCATACAGGCAAGTACAATCGGCATAATATCCGCTTTTTCCGTCTTTTCCTGCTTGTTTCCCGTCAGGAAGCGGAAAAACGTCCCAACTGTTTATGCGAGCCCAGTGTGACAAGGAACCGGCGTATATCATCCTGAAAAAGAATAATCAGGGCTAGGACACCTACACTGACCAATTTATCGAAGATAGACCCTAGCAGTTTCATTTCCAAAACCTGAGATACAATCAGCCAGATACCTATAAATACTAGGATACCGATGAAGATATTGATAGAACCCGAATCTTTCATCAGACGGTAAGTCTGATAAAGCAGATAGGCTACCAGCAGGATATCGATGAGGTCTTTTATACTAAAATCAATAAACATCTTTCTAGAATTAAAAATTGAAAATTAAGAATTAAAAGGCAGCAGAGTCTTTCATCTTCTGTACTATCTTCACGGTTTCTACAGCAGCTTTTACATCGTGCACTCTGAGAATATCCGCTCCTTTTAATAGGGAAATGGTATCCAGCACTATTGTTCCGTTCAAGGCATCATCAGGGTTCCGCCTAGCAGCTTGTAAATCATTGATTTACGTGATATACCGACCAGTAACGGTAGTTCGAACAGGCTGAATTCTTCCAAATGATTCATCAACTGGTAATTATGTTCCACTGTTTTTCCGAAACCGAAACCAGGGTCCAGAATAATATCTTTTACTCCTAAGTCGCGTAATTTCTGTACTTTTTCCGAGAAATAGAGAAAGACTTCTTTCAACAGATTGTCATAATGCGGATTCATTTGCATATTTTGCGGCGTGCCTTGCATATGCATAATAATATAAGGTACTCCCAGCCTGGCAATCATGTTGAACATCTGCGGGTCCATTTCTCCGGCGGCAATGTCATTGATGATTGCCACTCCGTACTCCTCTACACACATCTGGGCTACATCCGCACGGAAAGTGTCCACGGACACCACACAACCGGGATGATAGCGATTGATGATTTCCAGTCCGGTACGCAGACGGCGCATCTCTTCCTCGGGGCTGATGTGCTCGGCATTGGGACGTGAGGAATAGGCACCTATATCAATGATTGGAAGCTCCTTCTTCTATTATTTGGGAGGTACGGTTGATAATATCTTTTTCCGTTTGCTGCCGGCTGCCGGCATAGAAAGAATCGGGTGTCACATTCAGGATTCCCATTACTTGCGGATGGGAGAGATCCATCAGTTTCCCATTAACATTAATATATTTGACGGTTTTGGTTTCCATTGTTTACGGCTTGTCATTTAGGTCGTACAAAAGTACGCACAATTCTTGAGTTTTTGTTATTTCATGAACTATTTTTCAGTTATCTTTGTTGCAACTTAATTTAAAAGCAAAGCGAAAGATGGATATTTCAGCTTTATATAAGTGTTTTACGGAATGTGGCAAGGTAACTACCGACAGCCGTAACTGCCCCGAGGGTTCTATGTTCATAGCTCTGAAAGGGGAAACATTCAATGGAAATGCATACGCGCTTCAGGCGCTGGAAAAGGGTTGCCAGTATGCCGTAGTAGATGAAAAAGAATATGCCGCCGATGGGCATCCGCGTATCTTGTTAGTAGACGATTGCTTGAAAGCATTGCAGGAACTGGCTAATTATCACCGGCATAAAATGGGTACCCGAATCATCGGCATCACGGGAACCAATGGGAAGACTACTACCAAGGAATTGATAGCCTCAGTGCTGCAAAAAAGATATGAAGTGCTTTATACACAGGGTAACTTGAATAACCATATCGGTGTTCCTCTGACTTTGCTGAGGCTGACTCCCGAGCATGAACTGGCTGTCATCGAGATGGGAGCGAACCATCCGGGTGAAATCAAGGCACTGACCCGTATTGTAGAACCAGATTACGGTATGATCACTAATGTGGGTAAGGCGCATTTGGAAGGCTTCGGGTCTTTTGAAGGGGTCATCAAGACTAAAGGTGAGTTGTATGAGCATCTGCGTTACAATGGCAAGCATATTATTTTCATAGACAAGGACAATGAGTATCTCACAGCTATCTCTCAGGGCCTTACCCGTATTTGTTATGGTATGGAAGGAGGAGAGGGACTTTATATCAGCGGCAAGCTGGGCGCTTGTGCTCCGTTTCTTTCGTTTGAGTGGGAACACGAGGGACAGAAGTTCGAAGTGAATACCCACCTTATCGGCAGTTATAACATGAAGAATGCATTGGCCGCCATTACGGTGGGCCGGTTCTTCAGTGTACCGTCCCGGCAGATTTGTGAGGCACTGGAGGCGTATGTTCCTCATAATAACCGCTCGCAATTGACAGAAACCACGGATAATAAACTGATAGTTGATGCATACAATGCGAATCCTACCAGTATGATGGCGGCTTTGGAGAATTTCCGGTTGATGAATGTCGCTCATAAAATGGTTATTCTGGGTGATATGAAAGAACTGGGAGAAACCAGTCATGAGGAACATCAGAAGATTGCGGATTATCTGGATGAATGTAAATTTGACCGGGTACTTCTGGCAGGAGAGGAGTTTGGCAAAGTGATTCCGTCCTTTGAACATTTTCAAGATGTGGTTGCATTGAAAGAGTCGTTGGAAAGATATAAGCCGAAAGGATATTATATTCTGATTAAAGGTTCCAACAGTATGAAGTTGGGCCAGCTTCAGGAAATATTATAGTTAACCGGTTGGCAGTTTCATTCACAGTAGGAGGATGAATGTGTCAAAAGTCCAAAGTAACTATTAAATGTGCTGTTTGCACCTGTATAGGTATATTGTCCCACCTGGTGGAACTGCCATTTCACAAAGGTGGAACTACGCTCTCACCTAGGTGAAATGCCCATTCCACCCAGGTGGGATTTCTATATATACTGTATGGAAACATGAATGGTAAAGATCCTTTTGGAATGATCCTTCACATAGTCTGCCTCTATGGTAAATGTAATTTGGGGCGTGATGGCGTGTAGTGCAACCTGCCTTGCCTTTTCATAGAATCTTTCTTCTTTATTATTTCTCTGAATTTTTCTTTAAAATAGATATAATAATCGGTTTTGACCGTTTTCTGACTCCTTCCTGCCGAATTATTATCCCGTGTTATTACAGAAATCAGTTACTTTTGCAATGTTATCAATAGAATTGCTATGAGGAACTTATTTCTACTAATCGCATTATGCTGTGTGGCTTTTTCTGTTCGTGCCCAACGTCTGGTTGAAGTGGGGAAAGGCTTTAGCAGTACTTCGGTAAATACTACTGTATTCCGTAATAACTCCATTGTGACGCATGGAAACACACAATACATTTCTTATTATGACGCTGAAGGATGGCTGATGTTAGGCAAACGCCGTCTGGGCACTGGGGAATGGATTTTGCACCGTACCCAATACAAAGGACATGTAAAAGATGCACATAACATTATCAGTATGATGGTGGACGGCGACGGCTATCTTCATCTTTCTTTTGACCACCACGGACATAAACTGAACTATTGCCGCAGCATTGCCCCCGATACACTTGTTTTGGGAGATAAAGAGCGATGATAGCAACGAAGAAGAGGATGTGACCTATCCTGAATTTCATTTGTTGGCTGATGGCGGTTTGCTTTTTGTATATCGCTCGGGCGCTTCCGGAAGAGGAAATATGGTAATGAACCGATATGATGTGAAATCCCGTAAGTGGGAGCGTGTGCAGGATGTCCTTGTAGATGGAGAAAACGAGCGGAATGCCTATTGGCAGTTGTATGTGAACCAATCAGGAACCATCCATCTTTCCTGGGTGTGGCGTGAAACCTGGCATGTGGAAACCAACCATGACTTATGCTACGCCCGTTCTTTTGACGGAGGTAGAACCTGGTATAAGACCAACGGACAGAAGTATGAGCTTCCTATCCGCCTGGCAATGCCGAATATGCCTGCCGTATTCCTCAGAATGCCGAACTGATAAACCAGACCAGTATGAGTACGGATGCCGGAGGTCATCCGTACATCGCTACCTACTGGCGCAATCCCGATAGTGATGTTCCCCAATACCGCATTGTTTGGCATGATGGCGTGAACTGGCACAACCGACAGGTTTCCGAACGCAAGACCCTTTCTCGCTCAAAGGGGGAGGAACCAAGATGATTCCCATGTCCCGTCCCCGGATGGTGGTGGACAATGGAGAAGTGTACTATCTGTTCCGTGACCAGGAACGTGGAAGCAAAGTTTCCATATACTATACCAAAGACGTACAGTTTGGTGAATGGCACGTGAAAGACCTGACGGATTTTGCCGTAAATGCGTGGGAACCCAGTCATGACACGGAGTTATGGAAAATGAAGAAGCAACTTCATATTTATGTACAGGATACCCGACAGGGAGATGGCGAGAAGCAGGTGGAAACAGAACCGCAAATGGTTTATGTGTTGGAATTGTAAATAATGTGCTGATTTGCCAATGACCATGCGGCATATAGCGCAAGCACATTAGTACATTAGTAAATTGGCAAATTGATAAATTATTAATATGATGAACAAATTATTGAAACAAACCCTTGTTTGTGCAGGTACCTTGCTGCTTTCCATGCAGGTTGTCGCCAAACCTTCTTCCGAAGCCAAGGAAGTACGGGGGATTATAGACAAGGTAAACACTTATTGGCAAACGCATAACAAGCCCGAAGTCCGTTCGTTTTGGGACAATGCCGCTTACCACACCGGAAATATGGAGGCATACTTTCTGACCGGTAATGAAAACTACCGTGCATATTCTGAAACCTGGGCTATACACAATGAATGGAAGGGAGCCAAGGAAAAGGATAAGTCTAAATGGAAATACTCTTACGGTGAGAGTGATGAATATGTATTGTTCGGAGATTATCAGGTTTGTTTTCAGACATATATCGACCTTTATACTATTCTTCCGGACAACTATAAGATAGCCCGTGCCCGCGAAGTGATGGAGTATGAGATGAGTACACCCAATCATGATTACTGGTGGTGGAGCGACGGTCTGTATATGGTAATGCCTGTCATGACCAAACTGTATAAGGTGACGGGTAATCATCTCTATTTGGATAAATTGTATGAATATATTGTATATTCGGACAGTATCATGCTCGACCGGGAAACCGGCCTGTATTATCGGGATGCCAAATATGTTTATCCTAAACACAAGACTTCCAGCGGAAAGAAGGACTTTTGGGCACGTGGTGACGGATGGGTGCTTGCCGGACTGGCGAAGGTGCTGAAAGATCTTCCCGCTGATTACGAGCATCGTTCTTTTTTCGTAAACAAGTATGTGAAACTGGCCGAAGCAGTCGCAGCTATCCAGCAACCGGAAGGCTATTGGACCCGTAGCATGATGGATCCCACTCATGCTCCGGACCGGAAACCAGCGGAACGGCTTTCTTTACTTACGGCTTCCTTTGGGGAATCAATAATGGCTATCTGGATGAGGCAGTGTATAAACCGGTGATAAATAAAGCATGGAACTATTTGGCAAAGACTGCTTTGCAGAAGAATGGCAAGATTGGTTACGTACAGCCGATTGGTGAGAAGGCTATTCCGGGACAAGTAGTCGATGCTGATTCTGAAGCTAATTTCGGGGTAGGCGCTTTTCTGTTGGCTGCTTGTGAATATGTTCGTTATCTGGAAGCTCCTGAAAATCAGGATCGTGCCTACTGGTGCAATCTGCTTTATAAGATGGCAGCTCCCGTACTGAGCAATATGGCGGAAGGTAATCTGAAAAAGAATATGCTGGTAGAGGTGAGTCCTAATTGGGATGGACGTAACAAAGGAGTGACTTATATGGAAACCTTCGGACGCCTTATGGCAGGTGTCGCTCCCTGGCTGACACTTCCCGATGATGATACGGAGGAAGGCCGGATGCGCAAGCAACTTCGTGAATGGGCTTTGAAAAGCTATGCCAATGCAGTAGACCCTGCCAATCCCGACTATCTGTTGTGGAGAGGACACGGCCAAGCTTTGGTAGATGCGGCATACGTGGCCGAAAGCTTTCTGCGTGCTTACGACCAACTCTGGATGCCTTTGGATGATACTACCAAGAAACGTTATTTTGAAGAATTTACCAATTGCGCCGGGTAGATCCGCCTTACACCAACTGGTTGCTGTTTTCTTCTACCATCGAGAGTTTCCTGGCAAAGGCAGGGACGGAATGTGACGAATACCGTATCAATTCGGCTATCCGCAAGGTGGAGGAATGGTACACGGGAGATGGCTGGTATGCGGACGGCCCTTCTTTCGCTTTCGACTATTATAGCAGTTATGTCTTCCATCCCATGTATCTGGAAACGTTGCAGGGCATGAAGGATGCAGGGAAATACACTCGTATTCATTATAAAAAATATTATGACCGCGCTTGAAACGTGCTAGGAAATTCAGCCTTGTACTGGAACGCTTGATTTCTCCTGAGGGTACTTTCCCGGTATTCGGCCGTTCCATTCCTTACCGTTTGGCCACTATGCAACCCTTGGCGCTGATGGCTTGGTATCAGCAGTTGCCCGAAGGGGTGAGCAACGGACAGGCGCGTGCCGCACTGACTTCTGTGATGCACCGGATGTATGACAACACCGAGAACTTCAATGAGGCGGGCTTCCTGACCATAGGTTTTGCAGGCCGTCAGCCCAATGTGGCGGATTGGTACACCAATAACGGCAGTCTTTATATGACATCACTGGCATTCCTTCCGCTGGGGCTTCCTGCCGCACATCCGTTCTGGACAGATGCCGCACAACCTTGCACACAAGCCAAGGCATGGGGCGGACAGCCTTTCCCGAAAGACCATCACTGGAGTGATGATATACGCACTTGGGATTTATTCTGATTGTTTTCAGATGCGAATGACGCAGAGGTGATACGAAGTTGTTTTTTATACTTATCCGTATCATCTGCGTTGTTCGTGTTTAAAAAATAAAAGCTTTGTGTCATCTGTATCTGAAAATGGCAAAAAGATAGTAGCTTTGCATCCATGAAAACAAAACTTCTCCCTATTCTGAGATATATAGTACTTGCATTGCTTCTTCTGTGCATTGTACTTTGCCGTTTTTTTCCCGTCATGGCCGAAGGTATGCTCGTCATATTTATCCGTGGCTGTCGGCGGCGTTGTCCGCTATAGCTTCTGTTTTCCCTTTTTCTTTAGAGGAGGTGCTAGTGGTCGTAATCATTTTATGGATGATTATTTATCCTTTTCTTAAACGCCGGAAGAAGAAAAGCTGGAGATTCATTGTGGGCAGGGAAGTGGAGTTGCTGGCATGGGTCTATATCTGGTTTTATCTGGGGTGGGGTTTGAATTATTTCCGTTACGATATTTACCGGCGGATGGAGGTGGAACCTGCCGGTTACGATGAACAGGCATTCCGTCGTTTCCTTGCTTCTTATACAGATAGTCTGAATCAGTCCTATACGGCTGAGGTGAAAACGGATCCTGAAAGGATGCAGCAGGAGATAAAGGAGATTTACCGGCAGGTTCCGTCTATGTATGGTTTGGCTCTTCCCCAGGATTATCAGCATCCCAAGCAAGTGGTGTTCAATTCCGCTTTATTCGGGTGTGGGAGTATTGGGATATATGGGACCTTTTTTTGCGGAGTCGCAATTGAATGAAGAATTGCTTCCTGTACAATTGCCATTTACGTATGCCCATGAACTGTCTCACCTGTTGGGGGTAAGTAATGAGGCGGAAGCGAATTATTGGGCTTACAGGGTTTGTCGCTCTTCAAAGCGGCCGGCGGTGCGTTATAGTGCCTATTTCGGTCTGTTGCCCTATGTGCTGGTCAATGCATCTTCTGTGTTGACGGAAGAGGAATTCCGTGAATGGATTAAGACGATCCGTCCCGAAGTGGTGAAGGATTATGAATATAAACGTATGTATTGGAATGAGCGTTATAGTACCCTGTTGGGTGAAGTGCAGAATAAAATTTATAACCTGTTTTTAAAGGGTAACAACATTCCTTCCGGCAGAAAGAATTATGCGGAAGTGATCGGGATACTGCTTTCTTTGGAAGAAAAATAGAACAGAATGTTCAGGTTGGACTTGAATTCGATTGTGACAGTTATAACTTGATCCAAGAGTTCTACAACAAACGAGCTTTATATTGTTGCTCCACTGCTACCACTTTTCATTGGCATTTCAGCAGGAAGGGTGGTAGCAGTGGCAGCAGAAATATAAAGCTCTAAAGAAGAACTGCTCAGGATGATTCCAAGCAATGATCAGAATCCGCCAGGGAGTCTACTGTTTCTGTTTCACATAATCCGAAGGCGACATTCCGTATTCGTCCTTGAAACATTGGCGGAAATAGGCCACACTGCTGAATCCTATCATATAGGCTATTTCTGAAATAGTATATTGTCCGGACATCAGCAGTTCCACTCCCTTGCGCATTTTTACCTTACGGATAAATTCGTTGGCGGACATATCTGTCAGTCCTTTTATCTTGCGGTAAAGGGTGGAGTGACTCATGCACATCTTGTCGGCAATGAAAGCGATATCCATCTTTTCCATTTCCAGATTCTCTTCGATTATTTGCGTGATTTTCTGCAAGAATTCATTATCCAGTTTGTTTAACGAACTCACGGCACTTTCCTGTTTGGGCTGCGTATCGGCCAGTGCCAGCAAAGAGGCTATTTTCTTACGGGTTTCCAACAGATTGTTGATGCGACTGTGCAGTAGCTTGGCACTGAACGGTTTGGTAAGATAGGAATCTGCTCCGGATGCATATCCTTCTTCCTTGTCTTGTAAAGAATCTTTAGCCGTCAGTAAGATTACAGGGATATGGCTGGTGCGCATATCCTCTTTTATTCGCTTGCAAAGTTCGATACCGTCCATGACCGGCATCATGATATCACTGACAATGATGTTGGGAATTCGTGCCTGTGCCAGTTCCCAGCCTTCTTTACCATCCTTGGCAGTGATTACTTCATAGATATCTGTAAAAGAGCTCCGGATGTATTCCCGTATGTCGGCATTGTCCTCTACCACCAGTACAATGGGATGATTTTCGGTTGGTGTATCGGTAATAGTGGTTTCCTCTGCATCCATCGGCTTCTTTTCCATATCATGTTGGGCATGGATAGCGTTGGGATACGTATTCTCGGTGAGCAGGCGCAGCGTGAATGTGGTTCCCGTATCCACTGTGCTTTCTACTTTCAGGATTCCTTCGTGTAACTCACTCAAACCTTTGACCAGAGCGAGCCCGATTCCCGAACCCGATGCCTGATATTTGCTTTTTGCCTGATAATAGCGATCGAAAATGTGTGGTAACGCTTCGGCGTCAATGCCATGACCGGTATCACTGACACTGATTTCCGTGTATTTTATCTGGTTCTCTTCTACTGAACGGAGTGATAAGGTGATATCTCCCTCGGAAGTATATTTGGCAGCATTGCTCATCAGGTTGTCCAGTATGATGGTGATCATGTCCGCGTCATAGAAGATTTCCGTATCTTCTGTTTCGATATGAATGTGATAATTTACCTTGTTATTGGGATTCAACTCTTTGTAACGTAATCCCACTTCCTGTACCAATTGTCCCAGATCTCCCTTGGCCACAGATAATTTACGGTTCTGGGTCTCGGTCTTGCGGAATTCCAGTATGCGGTTTATCAGATTCAGCAGACGGGTGGCGCTATCATGAATGATGCTGATTTTGTTGGCGTGTTTGGGAGACAGGGTGGCATCACTCAACAGGTCTTCCAATGGACCTAGAATCAGCGTGAGCGGAGTACGCAGTTCATGGGTGATGTTGGTGTAGAAGCGCAGGCGTTCTTCATTCAGTTCTTGTTTGTTCAGACTTTGCTTGCGCTCCACTTCCAGTGAACTCTCTAAGTCCAGTTTACGTTTATAAAAACGGAGCAATGCATATAATGCGAAGATAAACAATATGACATAACCCAATTTGGCATACCAGGTAAGCCAAAGGGAGGAGCAATTACCACTGTCAGTTGTGCTGCATTCTCGTTCCATTCCTGATTGCGAAATCGGGTTTTCACTTTAAACACATAGTTGCCGTGCGGTATGTTACGGAAGGTGACCTGATTATCTCCTTGGGTGCTGTACCATGCATTCTCAAGTCCTTCCAGCATATATGAAAATTCTACTTGTGAACTTTGTGTATAATCCAACACATTGAAAGATATGTTGAAAGTGTTTTGATTATAAGGTAGCTCAACAATTCTGTTACTGATTGGAACCGGTAACCGGGTATCCCTGCTTTCTGTCTGTTTATTATAGATAAAGAATTGGGTGATGGTAACAGGGGAAACTTCGCGTGGTGATGATAGTTCACGCGGATTGAAATAACATGCCCCGTTTTGGGAGCCGAAAAACAGAGTACCGTCTGGAGTGATGCAAGTGGAACCATCCATGAAATCACCCATAGGTATACCGTCATGATAATTATAATTGTAGAATCTTTTGTTTTTTTCATCTAGACGAGAAATGCCACCATTGGTGCTTATCCATATATAGCCGTCATGGTCTTCCTGTATGGCACGTACCTGTGTGTTTCCAAACCTTCCTTTGCACCGAATGACACAAAGACATTAGGTTGACTTACATCTTTAAAAATAATAATACCTTCCCGGGTGGCAACAAGAATGCGTTTGCGAGAATCTTCCATCATATAATTCACGGCATTGGATGGAAATGAATGGTCTGTTGTGAAATTATAAAGCTTTTTATCATCTTCATCAAACACACATACTCCTTTGCCGAATGTTCCTACCCATAATTTCCCGTTTTTGTCCCGTATGATACCGTGTACCATAATATCGGGTAACTGGGCGTTTAATTCTTTCTCGTACGACAATTGGTTATTAAAATAAGAATAAATTCCCGTTTGGGTACCTATCCATATCTTGCCCGTTTTATATCCTCACTGAAGGAGCAGATATCGAGGAACTCCGAGCCTTTATCTCCTATGCGGGTGATACGTCCGTCTTTGGGAGTATAAAGCAATATGCCATTTTTATAAGTGCCTAGCCACAGTCGTTCTTGTTTGTCTTGGTAAATCACATTGATATGTGTTTGTGGGTGCAGCCGGCATTCGTGTAAAGAGAAGTTTTTGGTTTTCTTTCCTTTTTCATAAATTCCTAATTCACCTTCTCCTCCCAGCCATATTTGGTGATTATCTGCCCATAATCCCCATACTTGTTTATTATTGATCTTACCTTGTTTTTCAATAGTATAGGCAATGGTGTTGAATAATGGCTGTGCATAACTGATAAAATCCACTCCACCGCGGTAGTTGCCAATCCAAATATTTCCGAATGAATCTTGTATGATGCTTCGTGCATTGGGTCCGGATAATCCATGGTTGTCATTCGTTACCGTAATATTGGAGAATGTAATCTTTTCTGGAGATATAAATGTATTTTCCCTGAGATTGAGAATACTCACTCCTCCCATGTTGGTACATATCCATAGAGTGCCGTCTTTCATTTGTTTGATATCAAGAATCTGATCTGACAATAATGAGTTTTCATTTCCTTCTATGTGTTTGAATGTGATGAATTTTTCGCTTTGCGGATTGAAAAGTGCCAGACCGTTGTTGGTGCCTACCCATACATTCTTATTCTTGTCTATGCATAGAGCGCGTACTTCATTATCGGGAATGCTATAAGGATTATTGGGG
>ENA-OQDW01000239-OQDW01000239.1-human-gut-metagenome-genome-assembly--contig:-NODE-239-length-23568-cov-11.833710_pt1 | contig 23568 bp, 25 predicted proteins | sample MGYA00242784_ERZ504613 | MGnify/ENA primary metagenome ERZ504613 (study PRJEB26092, sample SAMD00036330) | human gut metagenome | host: Homo sapiens | study: EMG produced TPA metagenomics assembly of...
GAAACCTGATTTATCTGTAAAAACAGCTTTAAAGTCGATTTTCAGGAAAAGTCAGGTCAGGTCAATTTCGGAAAAATTCGGTTTAAACCTTAATGCTCAAATTGTTTGTTTGTCTCCAAGTCAATGGTTAAACTGTTTTTTGGAAATGCTGGAAGTTGTCCCTGAAAAATTTCATCCTTCGTAGTTCAAAGTCGGGTGGTTGTCAAGATGATTTTTTTGGTTTGGTGTCGTCTTTTTTTAAGCTGCCGCATAACGGCTGGCAAATTGGCGATGGAGCGACTTTTAGCACAAATGTTGAATAGAATTACTAATCTTCAACATTGCACAAAAGTTCAATAGAAGTACTTCACCGGCTCTATTGCCAATTTGTTTGTTATGTGCCGTTTTATTCCATTTTATACATTTAACAATTGCTGAAACGTAAAGTCGGGTTTAAACATTTCAATTTCGTTTTGAGTTGATTCTTCTTGTGCTTCTTTGCCATAGATAAACATTTGCTGTTCATAATTTTTAACAGCCTCTTCAATGCTATTAAATTTTCCATCGGCTAGATTATCAGACAATATCAAGGCATCCACCAACCCACTATTTACTCCCTGCCCTGCAAAAGGCGGCATCAAATGTGCGGCATCCCCAATCATTGTTATGGGTAATGGGCGCTTGCTTTTCCAAGGCTTTTCTAAAGGAAATATCCGTGTAGCCAATCCTACAAATGACAACGTCGTATGAATCAATTCTTTGTAGCGTTCGTCCCAATCGGAAAATTCTTTCAGAAGAAAATCAACGACACTATTTCTGTTTTGAAAATCTACCTGCGTTTGGTTTTTCCATTCATCAGGTGTTTTAAAACTTATTCCAAAATGCAATGCACCATTATTATTGGGGTTAGCAAATAATAAATTACCTTGGTGAGATGCCATTAGCCGGTTTCCATTGCATAGCTGAAAAAATCCAGGACAGTTTATCTCTGGTTGATGAATATCGGCTTGTATATTGAAAGTACCTGTTTCTTCAACTTCCGTGTCGGTAACAAATTTTCTTACCTTGGACATCCCGCCATTGGCAAGAATAACCAAATCTGCTGTTTCACTCGGTTTATTCTCAAAAGTTAGTGTCCACTTCTTCTTACCAGGTTCAAGCATAACAAGTTTTCTATCCCAAATAACCGTGTCGTTTTCTAAACTATTCAACAAGATAGCCCTTAAGTCATTTCTGTTTATTTCAGGATTGTCAAATCGATTTTCGGGCTTTACATTTTTTGTGGATAAAATATTGCCTTTTTTATCAGCAATATTTACACCCATTGGTAAGGCTAAGTCATAATAAGTTTGTAACAATCCCGCTTTTTTCATTGCTTCCTGACCTGAACCTTTGTGTAGGTCAAGGGTTCCACCAAAAATTCTTGCCTCTCGGTCGTTGTCTCTTTCGTAAACTGAAACGTCTATGCCGTTTTGCTGTAATAATTTTGCCATAGTCAGTCCAACGGGTCCACCACCAATTATTGCAACGTTCTTATCACTAAGTAAATTCATTTGTTTGTCTGTATCTATTCGCATTGTCATTCAAAAATGGCCCATAACAATGGCTCGGCGAATTGGCGAAGTAGCGAAGCTGTATCGAAGATACAAAAGCGGAGCTATTTAGCCAAGTCGCTTGTTGTAAGCAGTCCGCGAAGCGGCGGCTTACGGCAAGCGACGTAAGTCGCCGAGCCATTGTTAGCAAGGAGCGCAGCGGATTGCTAACAACGGTTTGCAGCTATACGCAGGCAGGGATTTTTACCACTAAGCTACCTACGATGAACTGAACTTTAAATTTACCACTTTCCTGTCTTACGAAGCACGAACCCCCTGCTTGCGTATAGGTGATGTTATGCGGTCGGCTTTCATTTTCTCTTCTTTCTCGTTAATTTGTCAAGCAAAGTTACTAAATTTGCAGTCAAGCAATTTCAATTTTTGAATTATGTATTTCAGCAGACCTTGGACTTCTATCTAAGTGATAGGCAGTCCTGAATAAATTCCAATCAATCTTTTAGGGCAAGACAATCAGTCTATGCTTTGTGTGTGCTGTCATTTTTTTTGATGGCATTGCTTTGTCGTAGTTGCTCTGTCGGGTAATACTGTCTATTCACTTCTCTGTGATTTGAATTCAAGGCTGAATTCAACTTGCAAATGCAACAGAATTCTGATTAATAATTTGTTTAAATTTTTCGTTTGGCGTGAGGTATCCAAGTCTTTTACGAGGTCGATTATTGAGTTTATTTTCAATCCACTTAATCTGTTTGTTGGTTACTTCACTAAAGTCCTTACCCTTTGGGATATACTGCCTGATAAGCCCGTTGGTGTTTTCATTGGCACCACGTTCCCATGAGTGGTATGGTTTGCAAAAATAGAATTTTATTTCCAATTTTTGCGCAATTTCCTCGTGCTTTGCAAACTCCTTTCCATTGTCAGCCGTAATTGTGTGTATTAAGTTTTTCACTTTCCGCAGTGCCCATACTGCAATCTTAGCTACCGGGATGGCTTCTTTTCCCGACAACTTGCGTATCCAGACCCTGCTTGTTGCTCTGTCGTTAATGGTAAGAATGGCACCTTTGTGGTTCTTACCAATAATTGTATCTATCTCTAAATCACCAATCTCTCCTTCAGTTCCACTATCTCGGGACGCTCATCAATATCCACCCTGCCTGGGATAAATCCTCGCCCTGCATTTTTAGAACCACGTTTGGCATACCTGCGACCTTGTCTGCGAAGATATTTGTGCAGTTTGCCACCCCGCCGCTTATCCTCCCAAATCCAGCGATATATCGTTTCGTGAGATACCATCGCAATTCCCTCCAAGCGGCTCCTGCCGACAATCTGCTCCGGGCTGAATCCTTTCTTCAACAGCTTTATTATCCGTTTTCTCATTGCCGGTGTAAACACTTCCTTGCGATGTTTTTGCTGCTTGCGCCTGTCTGCTTTTCGCTGGGCAAGCTCCATGCTATAGCTACCACTTCGGGCGTCGCAATTGCGCTTTATCTCCCTGTAAACAGTGCTTTTATCTACTCCGATAGCTTCCGCTATTGCTTTTTTGCTCATCGGTATTTGCAACATCATAGAAATTGCATACCTTTGTTCCTCGGTTATATGTTTGCTCATCTGCAACTTTTTTTTCTTTGGACGGACAATTAAAGCAAAGATAGCAAACTTTATCCATTCAGAGTGAGAGAAAGGGGGACATTGTCTCTCTTTCCTCTCTGAAAAATAAATGTTTTTATTGCTTATTATCCGCACCCAAAAAGTTGCATTTATAAGTTGAACTCAAGTTGTCAAGTTCTAATGCTTCTATCTCCTGCCATTCATAGAAGCTATTATATGCTATACATCCGATAAGAACGGAGATAAGTATATACCCCAACCGTATTGTCTTATAGAAATTCCTGGATCGTTCCATTATTTTGATGATACTGATTTTTCAAACATGAATAAAAGTTTATCCTTTTCTTCCATACGGGTATTATCAGAATAACCGCCTTTTGTTATTTGATACCCACACGGCTTAACCATAAAAGTGCCTAAGCCTTTAGTGTATGAACTTACTTCTGAGGCATAGTCTTTACTTGTATTTAATGGAACTTTCCCTTCAATAAGACACCACTCATTATTACAACTGATACCTTTAATCTCAGACATCATTTTTTGCAGATCTGTAATAGCTTTGGAACTTGCTACTTGTGGTATCTGTAACTCAAAATAGAGCATCGGTTCGAGAATATCCACTCCTGATTGTTGCAAAGCCAACCTGAAGACATAAGGAGACAATTGTCTAAAATCGGCAGGGGTACTTATCGGACTATAATAAAGGGCATAAGTAAAGGTTACTTTCAAATCCGTCACTTCCCATCCATGCAATCCCGATTGGCAAGACATACGGATTCCTTCAAAAACGGCATTTTGAAAAGAATGGTTCAGATAACCAAAGGAGATTTCACTTTCGATTTGCAACCCTGACCCTATCGGTAAAGGTTCAAGAGTCAGTCCTATGGAGGCCCAGTAAGGGTTGGGAGGGACTTCGATATGGATAATCTTATTCACCTTCTTTTTAGGTCGTTCTTTGTAGATAGTCTTGATTTCATCAAAATGGGCCTTTACGGAGAATCGTTCTTCCAGCAATGTTTGTATGATTTCTTTTTGGGTTAAACCATATAACGAGATTTCCAATTCATCACTATATGAATTTATGGAAAAGGACAGAGACGGGTCTTCAATAAACAATACATTTAGAGCGGATATCAACTTGCTTCTCTCTTCGGGCTTGTCTGGTCGGACAGAAGATTTGAGGGCGGGATGCTGATGAGATAATCCTTGAATCAGACAAGGTTTAACACCTAAATAATCTCCGATTCTTAATTCTTCTATATCTTCTATAATTGCGATATCATTAGCAACCACTTCATCAACATTTATCTCTTTGCCCTGATAAATGGTTTTTAGATTTTTAATCTTGATGAATTTTTCAGAATCATTGACTTTTATAACGGTTCGAAGTCTCAGCCTTCCGTCAATAATTTTTAGAAAACTTCTTTTATGCCCTTTGGGGTCATGTTCTATTTTATAAAGATAAGCTGAAGTCTATTGGGGACTGATGCCGGAGGAAATATAAAAGAATGATGGCGTCTAACAACTCATTGATGCCAATATTGCACATTGCTGATCCATGCAAGACCGGATAGGCTTTGGCTTTTGCCACAAGAGCGATTATCGCATTCCAATAATCTGCCGGTAAGATTTCTTTATCCGCCAAATATAGTTCTAATATATCGTCGTCATGGTTGCATACAAATTCTTTGTGTTCTGCCCTTATATCTGTTGGGGTGCAAATCGGGTAAACGACTCCATCGACAACCGTTTGCATAAACAAGACGTCTTGCGACAGATTTGTTTTTATGTCCAGATATAAACGCTCAAGATTTACGCCGGCACGATCAATCTTATTGATAAATATAATTGTCGGGATTTGCAGTTTTTGCAAAGTCTTGAACAGCAACTTTGTTTGTGCTTGTATGCCTTCCTTTGCCGATAATATGAGGACTGCACCATCAAGCATTTTGAATGTCCGCTCCACCTCTGCAATAAAATCCATGTGTCCCGGAGTGTCAATGATATTGCATTTCACACCATTCCAAACAATAGATGTCGTAGAAGCCCGAATAGTAATTCCTCTACGTTTTTCTATATCCATAGAGTCTGTTATGGTGTCACCTTTATCAACACTGCCGCGCTTTTCCGTTGCTCCGCAGGCAAATAGCAGATTTTCGGTTACGGAAGTTTTTCCTGCATCAATGTGAGCAAGAATTCCTAAATTTATAATGTTCATTTGATTAAGCAATAATATACTACAATAGATGCATTGCCGAAACGCACCTTTTAATACCTCCTCGTAGCATGTAGAAAACTACAGGATTCTTAACTCGTATTAATATGTATATTATTACTGCCGCATAATTGAACGCAAATTTACGAAAAAAAAGTTCCCTGACAAAAGCACAAAGAACTTTTTTAATCTATACGTATTTTTATTTGGTATTATTAATTTGTTATTTGATGATGAGGGCTATTCATATAAATGTAGGTTAAATTTTTCTGACCATTTCAAACTGTTGTCCTTTTGGGGTAAGTCCTAATGATGACAAGAAACCAGTGACTGATTCACAATCGCAATCAACATTAGTAAATTTGAGTACATCGCTTTGAAAATGACTGACAGCACTTTTAAGCAAAGACTTGCCTATTCCTTTACGCCGGTAATCTTTTGCAACTGCGAGGGATGAAATATCGCCAGATGCCGGTTCAAAGATAACAAATCCGACAAGTTCTTCTCTTTCATAAGCTCCCAATATGTCCAAATTGTCGATTCCGCGTTCCAGTGAAGCCCTGTCATTTTGCCATGAAGGATGAAAATCGAACCAGGCCGTTTGGTTAAGGCAGTTTTTTAAATCCGATGGGAGTATGCGACATGCGGTATGGTTTACTTGCAATACAGGAACAATATCGCTCAGTTTGGCAGAGTAGTAGTTGAAATTTCTCTGTGTTTCAAAGCCTAATTTGCGATATATTTTTATTGCTTTGTGATTGTGTTGCAAAACTTCCAGTACATATTGCCGAACTCCTTGTTGACATATCAATTCGAGGCTGAAAGTGAATATTTTTTGGGTTAGGTGTAATCCCCGGAATGAAGGTACGGTTCCCGTCCCTGTGTCATAGGCAGTCAAGATGTTGTTGTACATGCCTGTTCCGTTAAGCACAAAAGAAATCAGCCGTCCTTCGAAAAATACTCCGAAAGATAGTTGTGGATTGTATCCTCGTCGGTCGAGCATGCGTCGCAATTCATCCGCATTCAAAGAGAAATCATAATCTTTGAATGCAGATGAGAATGCCGCATACAAATCTTTGAAAGAAACGGACTCTAAAGAATGAATGATGATTCCCATATCGGACGGTGTTATGTGTTTGGATTTTCATCACTATTCTCTACGGGTAAACCGTGCTGTTTGAGAAAGCTGAGCTTATCCCAATAACCTCTTTGGAAAACTATTTTATCGTTTTGCACATGAAAGAATCCGCATCCTCGCAACCCGAGCGGATCTTTCCATTCCATGATAGCCCATTCTCCATCCTCGAATATATGCTCAACAATACAAACCATTTTTGAGGTTGCAAATTCATTTACAAACATTTCATGGATAGCTGTTTTTCCTATAACTGGGGTGTTTGCGACTTGATGGTTTATGGCATCCTGAGCGTATAAGTTTGCCAAAGCGACTGCATCGGCGGCGTTGAAGCAGTCAATCCATTTTTGTAGTATCCTTAATTCCGCAACACTATTACAAATATAACTTTTTAAGTACCTGAGCAACAAAAAGTTGCTCAGGTACTTATAAAATAAGTTAAACTAAAATGCTGCGGAATTTAGGATATCTTGAAGAAGAACGTAATGAACAAATTAGAAAAGAAAATGAGAGACGATTCCAACAAGAGCAACAAAGGATAAACAATCAACGTCTTCATGAGATTAATGAACGTAATCGCATTGCTTTAGAACGGGAAAATGCGAGGAGAAGAGCAGAGGAAAAAAGAAAAGCGGAACAAAAGCGAAAAGAAACCAGTCGCACAAACACAAATGTTCCTCCGTCGCAACCGAAGAATAATCGTTGGTCAATAGGCTCTAATCCAACTCTTCTTCCACGAGCAACCTCATCAAAAACAGCAACTACAAAAACAAACTCATCTAATAAAACCGATGGAAAAGAGGGAAAGTAAGTAATCTTATTGCAAAATGAATTGTATATGCAGTCAATCGCCAGTCGGTTGGCTGCATTTTTTCTGTGTGCAAGGATGGTCTATTCGCCACCGATGGAGGGGCGGTTAGCACCGCTCGCCTCCAGATAGTCGTTTACTGCGTCACGCATGGTGAACTCTCTCATGCCTGTCTTTGCCCAGTAGATAAGGGCATCAACAGCGGCTTTTCTTGCCTTGCTGTATTCGTTGTCTGTCATGATTCTGATGTTTTGAGTTTTCTAAAAAAGTGTGATGCATATCCAAATGGTGATTTCAACAAAGATGATAGACCAACTTAGGAAAGCCAAGCCGAACATCCAGGCATAGGTGCTACCGTTGAAGTATGCACCCTCCTCGATATTGCGGATTCGTTTAAGCTCTTTCTGCTGGTGAGTGAACAGGTCGTTTATCCGCTTCTCATGCTCGTCAAGGGCTTGCTTGAAAGCAGAAATGGCGGTGTTGTTCCGCTTATCCAACTGGGCAACTCCTTCATCGTTGATGCCGACTTTGAGGTTGCTCTGCTCTGCCTTGACTATGGCATGGCATATACTATCCACGATGTTGTCCGTGCTCCTGTGGGCAGCCATAAGTGCCACTTTCGTTGATTCCAACCTCCGATAGGCATTGCCCAGTTCCTCCTTTGCCTCATAGAGTGCTTTCTTGGCTGATTCAATCTCTTTCAGGGTCACTTTGATTTCTTCCTTGCCACTCTCGATGTTCTCGTCCTCCTGCATCTGATTGTACAGGTTAAGCACATCCTGTGTGGCATCTTTCTTGTTTCTTCCCATACCGTTCTTGTTTGAAAAGTTATCGTTTCATGCCTCTCTTTATCGGCTTGCAGAGTGTGTTTGCTTGCATTGCGCAACGTCTTGCCCATTCACGGTCATCATCGTCCTTATCACGTCCCCAGCCACTGCCAGGACTGCCACCGCCACCACATGACTCAGACATCGATGTGGCAGCATCAAGGTAGTTCATGAAGAGCAGCATGGCTACATTCAGAATGTCAGTGTGGCTTGCGGATCCATTCTCGGGAACTTCGATACAACTGTTCATCGTGTCGTAAGCAGTTCTCGGCATGACTATGCTGAAACGCTCACCATCGACTTCAATAATCTTTCTCAATCCGGCAGGAAGGTCAGGTTTGGCAACATTGCTTGTACGAGACAGACCACCTTGCGATGCCGTATTTCTGCTGTCCAATGTGGTAGCGTTTGAAACAGAAGGAGAAGGTCTTTGACCAACTGCAACAGGTGTTGGCTGAGGGTGCAGCTTGCGGAAGGTATTCCCGATTTTCGATGCGGTGAGATTCCTTCCTACACCCAGTTCGGAAGCCTTGATGGTAGTTTTTCCGAACTTGAAGCGGTAGCCATGCACCCTGCCTTGACCATTCTTGTCACGGATAAGCTCGATGTCATATCCCTTTGCCCTCAATCGGTCGGCATATTCATCCCAATCAAAGAACGGCATTGAACGCAGCACATCCATACAGGCTTTGGTCACCTCTGCAATGCGTTCCTGACGAATATCCATGGCATCCTTCCAACCATGACGCTGATTGATGGCTTTCGCAGCCATCACGGCACGCTCACCGATGAACTTCACATCATTGAGATTACCGTCCATGTCGATGCGGTTCACCACCAGATGCAGGTGGGGAATGCCACTCTTGGAGTCACGGTGAAGGGCGGCAAAATATTGTGAGTTGGCTATGTTGGTCGGCTTGACCGAAGTTGCAGCCTTGCCTTTCTTCTTGCCGATGTGGTTCACCTTGGAGATACCATCCATCTCACGAATGAACTCGTCAAGGAATCTTCTCCAGTCCTCCATAGTCCAGTTACGTGCCTCCTCCTCAGATGGGGAAAGCTCAAAGCGGATGGACGTCAGTTCGATGGGCTTCTTGGCATACCTCTGCTTGAACATGGACTGATGCAGCACCATCTCGTCCCACATGCCCATCGGCGGCAGACCCTCGCTGAGATGGTTGGTCTTGACGATGTCCGCGCGATTGTTTTTGGTTGCGTAATTGGTCATTGCCTGACCATGCTGAATTGCTGACGCTTTTGCTATCATAACATATCCAAGAATTTGTCTCTAATGCGGCTCAATTCCTCTATCAGGGTGTTGATGCTTGAAGCCAACGTTCCATGAAGTCGGCTCTCTTGAAGAGTTTTAGTCTCTCGGTCTGTGGCAGGGCATGAAGCGCATTGCGCACATAAACCAGTTCAGACCTTGCCCCGATTAAGCCCTTCAAGGCTTCCTCCTGCTCTGCGGTCATGGGTAGGGATGGCTTGTGTCCGATGCCTAAGTCATGAAGATATGTGCTCTTGCTCCTGCCTGACAGTCGGGCATTATGTACTACCAAGTCGTAGTGTTCTTCTGTGAAACGAACGTCAATGTGTCTGGTCTTCGGAGGTCTCTTCTTTGAGGTTTTCTCCGTGTTGTTATTCTTGTCTTTTGTCATTGTAGATGGGGTTTATAAAGTTTATACTTGATATAACAGGACAGCCAATGTGAGCCTGCGAACATTCAAGAATGCCAGTAGGAAGCGGTGGGCGAAGCGAAACCGTCTGACACTGGTACTTCTTGTTTAGACCTCCGAAAAAAAACTACGGCTAATAGAGGTAGCGGCTTCTGGATAGCTTGCCTGTCGGGAACGTCAATAGTCGAAATAAGGGAAAAGTAGAGATGACATCATGAGTGACTTGGGGTGATATGCGCGCCATGTCTCTCCGTGTGATCCTCGCATCGTCCTTCATGGGGCGGTGGCTGCAAGAGGTTGCCCTCGTCATCATAGACAGGAGACGGCAGCAACTCAATGGGTGATGCCCCTTCTCCTTGATTGCAGTCATCTTCTGACGGCTGTCCAACCTCATACTCAAAATGGTCATCACCTTCCTTTTCCCTTTGTTTGAAGTCTTGTGGTATCGGAGAAGGATCTGAAAGTCCATCCCCGATAACATGAGAATTAACGAAAGGGGAAGAGGTATTATAAGAGGCAGGAACATGGGGCTGCAGAATGTCAGTAGTGGCAGGATTGACGCTGCTGTCTTTCTGCTGACCTATGCCATTGGAAAGATTGCCTTCCGAAGAGCAAGCGGTATCGGATGGGACATTGGACACCGATTCCTCTTGGGTGGCGGAAGTCACGGATTGACGGTTGTAGAAGGGGTTCTTGATGGCTTCCTTGATGCCGTCAACGTACCAGAAGGCGATGCATAGTATCGTATGTATGGAGGTGCGGTTGTTCCTCTCGGTTGAGAGGATGCCCACCTGATTGAACAGTTCCACCACCTTTGCCGCTGTCTTGCGGTCACACTTCCAAAGGGCAGACAGCTCAACGGTAGAGATGGCAAACTGCCCGATGGAGAGAGAAGCGGAGAAGCCTGTCTTCAGATAAACACTTGGCTTGGTGGATGCCATTGATACAAAAGTGCCGAAGGCGGTCATGCGGTGGAAGCCCTGCCTGTCATCCTTCAAGAAATCGAGCTGTTCCTTGGTCAGCAGGATTCCGTATTTTATGCTTTGGTTACTCATCTTGAAAAACTGATTATTAGTGAAACGGATTACTCAGCAAAGAAAGAATGAATAGTTTCTCTTTCCCCTTTCGTAAAAAGTAGATTACATGATTCTCTTATCCGTCATGCCATTCTTCCCCATCAGGATTTTTCTCGCCCTTGACCCTCTTCATGGAGGCAGGCTTGTTCTTCTTGCTTTTCTGCAACATTGCCAGATGAGCCTCGAAGTCTGCCTGTTCCTCCTGGGTCGATTCGTAAGGCTTGTCCCATGAGCCACCTGCCTCAATCCATTTTATCAGCTGGTCTTTGAAGAAGTAGAGCGTGTTCCCTCTCTTGTAGAAAGGAATGCGCCTTTCAGATGTGTAAGCATAAAGCGATGAGACTTTCTTTCGGACGAAGGCACTTGCCTCTCTGATGTCCATAAGAACATGGTCATTCTCGCTCGGAGCATTGCCTATTCTCTGACCAATGTCATCAAGACGAGTCATCATCGTATTGACCTTTGTCAGAAGTTCGCCAACTGCACTGGGCAGTTGGTCGAACGATAATGATTTGTTTTCTTCCATTTGTTATCCTGATTATGTTTTTCACTTATGTCTGGTCACTCTCTTCCTTTGTTGGTATTTTGAGCGAGATACGTTCTGCCGCATCACGTTTGAGTTCGTCCACCACATCGGCATACACCTGAGTAGTGGCAAGATTGCTATGGGTAAGCAGCTTGCTCACGGTGTAGATGTCCGTTCCCTCTGCCAACTGCAAGGTGGCAAAGGTATGACGGCTCATGTGGAAGGTGATGTGTTTCTCGATGCCGGAAGCCTTTATCCACGGTTTGAGATACAATGCCACTGTACTGTTCGTGAGATTCTTGAACACCTGTCCAGTGCTTCGCTCGCCACAGAGCTGCAAAGCCTCTTCGCTGATAGGCAGGATTGCAGCGGTGGAAGTCTTCTTTGTGATAATGTCCATTCCCCAGCCGCCATCAGCCAACTTGACGATATTCTCCCACTGGAGTCTGATGCAGTCAGAAAGGCGAAGACCTGTAAGGCAGGAGAAGAGACCTGCACGGCGAAGGACATCACTCTTGCAAGGAGTCTGAGACAACTGCAACAACTCTTCCTTGGTGAGGAACTGCCGCTTGTTGCCATGAGCTTGGCACGCACAAGTTTCTTGGCGATATTCTCTTTGAGCAGTCCGTCCTCGTATGCGATGGCAAGGATGCACTTCAACTTGGTAAGGTTGTTGTTGGCTGTTGTTCCCATCATGCGCTTGCCGTTGTGCATACAGGCATCCGACAACAGGTAGTCGAGGAATCCCTGGCAGTACGGAACGGTAAGGTCGCAGAAGCGGCACTCGCCATGCGTGTAATTGTGGAAGTGCATGTAGCGGTTGCCCAGTTCTGGCTGCTGCCACGCTCAATCATGAGGTTCTTGAAATATTCCAAGAAGCTCTCCTTGCCCTTGTTGCGGTCGAGGAAGCCATACTCCTCATTGATGATGGACTCAGTCCTGCGGCACTTGATGATTTCCGCTTTCTGAATCATACTTTTGTTGTACTCCTGCTGAAAGCGTTCAACAGGGTTGGTGTAGATGTAAAGACCAAGGTACTCCCTGCGTGAGAGCTTGCCTGTCTTCGGGTTGCGGATTGGAGGATAGAAATCCAGATAGAGGGAAGTCTGTCCGTTCTTGATAGGTCGTTTCCGCACGGTGACCTTTGTACAAATGTTCGTCATATTGTTATTCTTTTATTATTCTTACCGATGTGTATCTGTGGATGCGAATAGCCATGGTCGCAACGCTTTAACTCTCAAATCCGATGCAAAGTTAGATTGCCGTGAAAAGAGAAAAGCAAAGATGGCTTCAAATACAGCCAGAATTTAACCTGAATTTGCTTTTGAGTATGATTTTACGCTCAAAATCAGACTAAAAGCAGGTATTGGATGCGTTTTTTGTCTTATATCCGTTACTCTGCGTTGTGGGTTTGTTTCGACCGACATGGATGGGTGCTGCATAGCAATTGCAACGGCATGGGTCGTATATGAGTTTGTTTGAACCATCTCTTGACTTGTGTCTCACTTCCGTTTTGCCTTGGTCGTAGTACTGCTTTTCTCTGCCTTCTTGCGTGCAGCCTCCCAGTCTGCTTTCAGATAGTAGTTGGCTCTTCCGCCTTTGAACTTTCGGATTCTCACTCCATGGGTCTCCGCAAATCTGCGTACCTGTGTCTTGCCTAATCCGTAGAGTTTCATGATGTCGAAGCAGGTGTACCAGTCATCGGAAATGTTCTTACCCTGTTCTTCATTATAAAGCCCGATAACCCTTTCCACGTCTTCTTTCTTGAAGCAGGTCGTTCCCCATGCGTGAACTGACTGGAGTTGGTAACGATTGCGGACTTCATAGAATCTTCCATACTTGATATTAAAGGTGCTCAACACCTCTGCCATTGTGTAATGGGTGTCGTGGGTTACTCCATCAGGTGCTCTTTCACCAGCCCTGGGAGTCTTGCGACACTTTGCCAACTTGTTGACTGAGCCAGTCTCGGCATCTTTTAGCCTCTGTGCTTTCTTGGACGTTGCTCCTTCTAACGATAGGGAAGAAGGGAGAACCACCTGATAACCTTGTCCCTTGGCTATTTCAAGAAGGTCTTGCAAATAGATCCTGGTCATGCGTGTACCGAAATTTACGGCTCTTAGCCTGCCTTGACGAATAAGACTGCGTACTGTCTTGACGCTGATGCTTACTGCCTGCGCTGTTTCCTCTACGGACATCAGCACGATTGGAATGCGAGTTGTAGTATTCATTTTTACCGTTATTTTTGAATTTTGCAGTGACTCATGGGGGATGGTCCTTGACGGAAACTTTTAAGAGGAAACAAGGGGAAATAAGAGGAAATAAGAACCCTCATTAAGAACCGTGTGTCCCTCTGCCCATGGTACAACCGTGGTACAAAATTACTATAAACGGATGAAACTCGCAATAGGCGGTTGGAGCGTTATGTTAATGAATATGTATTGAAAATGAGCTATTTATGACGTTTCTCTAAGTTTTGTTTGGAGTTCTTTTCGATGCGTTTTAGTCCATAGACATGCATGTGAAATACTTATGATTTTACACTTTGGATTAATCATTACCTTTTTCTCCAAAAGAGAAATATTACTCCATAATAAGTCTCTGCATTTACTTTGTTCCTGAAATATTTCAAGTATATCCTTTGATAATTTTATATTAATCTCATCATAAGCGGTTGATATTTCATGTACTTTAGACTCATTGTTATTTTCCTTTGATAATTGTTGCATAGACTTACTCTTCTCTAAGAAAATTCCAAGCTCTGGAAAATTTATCAATGGTGAGATATTGTGTTCATAACAGTATTTTGTAATATGATTACTTACTGTCGGATTTATGTAATGCAAATATTGCGAAACAAACACATATGATTTGAACTGTCGTTTAATTCCTGCAAGCATATGCATGTAACCTGTCTTTGGAGAACATGAAAAATCCATAGGAAGCCAATCGAATTTTGTACTAAGTTTGTCACCAACAGTGCAGAGACCTATTTCTTTCCTATGTTTTTGGGAAAGAATGTACAAGAACAACTGCTCATAGATAGAATTGACAAATCCGTCATTGATTTTTCGCAATGTATCAACATTGGCATGTATAAATTTCTTTATAAGCTCAACATACTCTTGGATGAAAGAAATGTCTTGTCCTCCTAAAACTCCTGCGTTTATAACTCTAAGAATAGAACTAGACTCTGCAATGTCTTTTATCCATAAAGGAAATTCACAACCATAGCTCAACATTTTTTCAAATGTTCTTTTGTTATAATATTGGTCGTCGTACTCTATATTTTGTCCTATGACATCAGACTTCTCTATTTGTGTTGAGAGTCTATCGAACATAAACCAATCGCAATCAACATGCAAAAAGGGAGTTTTTTGTTGAGAATATGTATATATCTTAGGCAAAGCCCAAAGGTTACAACCTTTGTACTCTTGCATAAAATCTGGAATCACAACAATCTCATCATAAGGAATTTTCAATTCGCTTACAATCTCTTTTACACTACCGTTGCAATATAAGGTGACGCTTCCGTAATGTTTTTTGAGAAGAAGGCAGCTGACAGCCATGCTTTTCCAATTCATGTCAGCAGTAAGAAAACCTGCAGTATCATAAATCGGATTTTTGTTATCAGCATAACTATAATATGTCTGGACTATTTTCATTTTTTTCAATATTTATAATTCCGTCAAAAACGCATTGTCTTATAAAAGTGTTTAAATCAGAATCTATTTCTAATGCTTTACCATATGCTTGAAGCAGAAGTAAGTTTGCATTTTCTTCTCTAAGAAGTTCTTTAAGAAATTGCACTTTCTTATAAGACCAAACAAACTCATCTACTTTGTTCAATATAGGGTTGTAAACCCATAGAATGCACTTGGATGCTTTATGATGCTTAGACTTAAATACAAGCAAATCAAGCAGGGATTCTTTGCATTCAATAAATTTTAAAGTATGAGACAATTCCATTTCTATTTTATGCTCATCAGATATTAACGAATTTTGAAGCATTTTTACCATTTGTATTTGGTGCTGCTGTATCTTGATAAGCTCTTTTCTGTTTTTTAGAAAACTATTTTTGTAGTTTTCCTTTAAAGTTTCGTATGCATTTAATTCCTCAGATTCCAACTTTGTCAAGTTTGTTAAACTTTTAAGTTTTTCCAATCTTAAAGATTTCTTTGATACCAAGTCACTACTAAATATTGGGCAATCTATTCCTATCTCGGCACAAGCTGTAAGAATTTGCTTGTATTCCTTAGGGAAATCATTTAACATATTATAAACAATAAACCTATTGCAACGAATATTATCTTTGTATTCCATAACATGCATATATTTCAAAGGTGTGCCAGAAACAGTTTGTGTCGGAACAGTAGCATCTTGCATGTCAAAATCTGTAATTACTTTTTTATAGTATGTACACACCTCTTTATGCTCAAAAGTGGTCATTCCATAATATAACCACTGTTCAAAAACTACATTGTATAAAAATTTGCGAGAAGCTTTGTCTAAATTACCTTTATTCTTTGAAACAAAATTTATTATATTATTAATATATCGCTGCAAGAACAATAGGTCATTTCCACCAATAATCCCTGCATTAAATGAGGAAATATATTTGTCCCCAATACAATGTTGCATTATGTACTGTGGCAGTTGGATATTATCCTTTTTTATTTCATTGAATACTTCTCTATAAAAGTTAGAGTCTCTTTCTTTATGTTGAGCCACCAATGGAGCTTTCAATAAAGCTTCAGGTATTGGAGTCCACATAAAAATATCGGAATCTATATGTATAAATGGCTCTTTTTGTCTTTGATAAGTTAAAATCTTGGGCCAACAATAAAACCATTCATTGTAATCACCGTTGTAATCACAAATATAATATTTGTCATATGGCAACTTAAACAAATCCTTCAAGATGTGAACAATTGTTTCATTACCATAAAACAACAAGCGTAATGTAGGGTTATTACGCTTGAGAAGTAAACAACTATATGCAATTGATAACCAAAATACAAATGAAGATAAGTAGCCCCCTCTATAATTTAAATTTTGGGGTGTTATACGTTTGTTGAAAAATGATTGAATAATATTCATCTTTTTATTTCTTTATTTTTGATAGATAATCCAAATATATCCTATCTTCAATATTGTATATGAAAGAAGGACATCGTGGTTCTTTTTCCAATAAGCCAAGTGGACATAGACCTCCGCAAAGAGGGTAAAACTTACAGTTGTTGCAAGGGTATACTCGTTTTTCAAGTAACATTTGAGGAACATCATGCAAACAACTACGCTTATTCGGAACTATTATTTTTTGTTCTACATTTCCCAAAACAAAACCTTTGGACTTATAATACTCGGAATAAGAGGTTTCTGAACAATCCAGAATATTTCCATCAGCATCATACATTTCTGCATCATTGTCTGTTCCTATACATTGGTAAGGAGCAACTCTTTTCGGAAGAATTGTAACCTTGAAATTATGATTTATCATATATTCTATATGCTTTGAAGACAACTTTCCTAACAATTTATGTCCTAGCATACTACCTGCTCCATTGTTAGACCATGAGACAACAGGGGTTGTATAGAAAATAATCTTATCCTGCATATTATGCTTATATAGCATTTCCAACAAAGGCATAACCCCTTCAATATTTCTTTCATCTACATTGCATCTAATACTAATCACACATGTATTTTTATCATAGAAAGGGGATTGAGTGATTGCCTTTAAATTGTTGAAGATGATATCGAAAGAACCAATTCCGCTTGTCGTTACTCTTCTTTTGTCATGAAATTCCTTGCTACCATCAAGAGTAATTTCTATACGATACACATTGAAATCTTCCTTCAGCATTTTGTATATAGAAGGAGACAATGCGTAACCATTAGTTGTTATATGTCCTGTATATTTTAGGTTACGACTAATTGCAATATCTTTCAATTGTTCATTTAACTTTTTCATCTTGGAAAAAGCCATCAATGGCTCACCACCAAACCATCCTATCTCTAACGACTTTGTATCTTTTAGGGATATTTTTTGCTTGATGCGACAAACTATTTGTTCTATCAAGCTATCCGTTATAAACTTGCGAGAATGAGCTTGTCCGCAATAGTCGCAGGCAAGTTGACAAGCGGCTGTTGGCTGGATTGACACATACAATCGATCAGTGGATTTTTTTGATAATTGCACTTTATTTTCCTTGTTGATTTCATCCAATTCATCTTCTGTACTTGGAACAAGAACTTTCTCTGATATTAAAATTTCCAATACTTTTGGCTGAAGAGTGGTAAATTTTCCATTCTCAACTATAGAAAAAACTTTTTTAGAGACTAAAATATTTTTGCCTGTTCGTCCAGAAAACAGCAAACAAATTTCCTGACCACTAGAAGTGCGTTTAGAAACTGCAAAAGTGTATTTTGATAATATGTAATTCATTTCTATTCGTTTGTAAAAAAACGAGAGTTGACTTTTTATGTCAAACAAGGCACAAAAGGCCAACTCTCAAAAACATACTAATGTACCATTTTAGTCACAATTGCCAAATGAACAGTTGTTGTAATTGCCAAAGCAGACAAACTTGCCGCCATAAATGTCATCAGCACGTTCATCCTCAAGGACAATGCACTCGTCCTCTAATCCGCGAAGCCCCATTTTTTCTGAGAGCTTCAACAAATCGTTGTTTGTTTCCATAATGTATAAAAATTAAATCATATTCCTACTCTTTTTAAGATTTTCGGATACCTCTTTTTATTTTTAGAAGCGATTCAACTCCTCTTTACCAGCACCTTGTCCCTTGTATCTGCTTCTTGATGCATTGAAGTTATACTGCAATGTCAAGAGCAAGGAACGGCTGTCGTTTGTGATGCTTTGCCAAAGCGTAACATCCTTGTTGTAGAATTGTACGTCACGATTGCTCTTGTTGAAGATGTCGTTACCTTCGAGCGTAACCGAGAAACGATTTCTGCAAAAAGCCTTGTAAAGTTTGGCATTGAGGTATGAGGAAGAACTGAGTTTCATATTTTCCTTGTTACCACGCTGTTCCATTCTATGTCTATGTTCATCCAGATGTCGCCTGGTAAATGGATGGCATTCTGAAACTGTACTACAGCTAATGGATTATAGAAGGACTTGCGTTCACCCAGATATTCCCCAGAGAACCACTGTTTGATGATGCCGGCATTTACCTTTGGTTGCCAAAATCCGATTTGGAATTGTGCGCCAAGGAAAGCCTGCAACTCTTGTATCTTTGGCGTATTCTCCATCGTGAGCAACTTCATTTCTCCATCCTCGCCGTATGGTTTCGATTCGTTGATGATGGCATTCTTCTTGTACTCGTATGATACCTTTGCAAAGAATTGCTTCCAAGCACCCATCAACTCCACGGAATGAATCTTGACAGGAGAAAGATAAGGATTACCACTTTGCAAGGTCAAGCGATTGACATAGTTGAGTGTTCCATCAAGGTCATCGTATGATGGACGCTGCATCTTGCTGTTGTAGCTCAATGCCCATTGTGTCTTACCTATCTCTGTAGAAATGGCGAGTGAAGGGAACACGTTGTTGTAAGTCTTGCTCTTATCTTCCTTGAGTTGTCCATCCTCTGTATATTTAAAACGAACATGCTCATAGCGAAGACCTGCCTCTACTGCGATTTTCCCAAACTGTTGACCGATGGAGAAGAAACCAGCCATGTTCTTCTCGTCACTCTTGGTATTGCTGTTGCCAATGGTTGCCATATTGATATTGAAATCATTCAGCACCTGAGAGGCTGTATATTCATTTCCCACTTCGATTTGTCCTTTCCACAAAGGATAGCTCAACACCAACTTTTCCGCAAACATCCGTGAGTGTCCAATGCTTGTGGATGCCACCAAATTCTTCTGCTGATTCATATTCGTCTCAGACTGATCGGAATTTTCATGCTTCTTTCTCCACATATAATCCATGTTGAAGTCAATGCCCAGTTTGCCTACATCACCATTATAATAGATATTGGCATGGTGCTTCGGCACAGCATGAATTCTCCCCTCTTTCACAGCTGAAACCTCATCGTCCAATTTACCATTGGCATACGATATAGAGCTATAATCTGAATGAGGCTTTTGTAAACCCACTCCATTCATATAGTAAGCACCGATGGAATGACGTTCACTGATCATCCATGACAAGCCAAACTTGCCAAAGAACTCATTATTTCTCATGCGGTTGATGCTCTCTATGTTCTGAAGCCAAGTAGTAGAACCTTGCGTTTCCATGTTCGTATTCTCATGACTATAGAATTTGCCGCCATAGTAATTGAGATTGGTGAACAACTCCAGTCCACCCGTACGGTATTTCAAGTTAGCTTGCTCCATGCTCGAAAAATAGTGGCGGAAGCCATTTTGCGCACGAAGTGTTCCACTAAAGCCGTCACCTTGTGGCAACTTGGTGCGAATGCGGATGACAGACTTGACGGAGGCATCATACTTGGAACCAGGATTTGTAATGACTTCAACATTCTTGATGTCCTGTGAATTGAGCTGTGCAAGTTCATTTTTGTCTTGGACAAGACGACCATTGATATAGATGAGCGGCGTACCCTTACCAAACACCTCGAAGTTCCATCCCTGCCAGTAACCATCGGCACTTGGCGCAACACATCGTTCGCCGTGCTGCATGAGACAGTTGAGAATTAACTACAGTAGTAACCAAGGCATTGCCCTTGATGGCAATAACAGGGCGTGATGATTTCACCACAACTTCACCGAGCATCTTGCTGTCCTCTTCCATCTTGATGACACCCACATTTTCACCCTCGCAATCCTTGCAGATGGTTTTGTAGCCCACGGATGTCACCTTGATGATTCCGCCATTGCAGATGGAGTCTATTGAGAAGCTACCATCCTCTCCACTCACCGCTCCCTTGACGAACGCGGAGTCTTGCCGGTTTAGGAGCACCACATTGGCGAAAGCCAAAGGCTCACCCTTGGTGTCCACTACTTTTCCCGTGATACTCTGTGCCATCGTCGAGGTCATTACAGATAGGCACAAGGCCGTTGTTAAAATCCCCTTATTATTCATTGTATAATTATTTTTTTATTGCTTAATCTATTATATTCTTATCAATTCTCAGTATATAAGGAATCATGACGTTGCAAAGGTACTATATGAAAATTACAGCGTATTTGCGGAAATATTAAAATTGTGTTACATAAAGAAAAAGTCCTTTATTTGGCTTTTCAAGGCATATTCTTACCTTCAATTTCAAGTAATTTGCAATTGGTAAGACTATCCTTGTATGTTGCCATTTCTATCATTTTATAATGGTGGCGAACAGAATCCTCGTAAGCAGCAACACGATTCCTCACATTATTTATAACATTTTCGTCTCGACATATGGAGAAGTACTTTTCAATGTAGTGAATGTTTGGGTCATCAGTAGAAAGCACCATCTTCAATGCCCTATATTTCAAGTCTGCCTCCTCCCAATCTTGGTAATCTCGCCATTGGGTGAGATTGCCCCAAATGGAAATGACAAGGGATAGAGCCAAGCCACCAATGAAAAGAAGAACATTCTTTGAGGTTGGCTCGAAGCGATGGGTTACAACCTTCTTTTGAGGTGATTTGTTCATTACTTCAAGTTTTTCCTGCAATGCCTTCGAGGAAACATCATTCTCTTGTCTCATCTGCTTGACAGCATCAACCAAGAACCTGCTTCGCTGCTCATTTTTGCCATGTTCAACCTTAATAAGGTCTGCAAAAACGATAATGGCATCTCTTAATTTGGATATTTTACCTCTGACTTCCTCTTCTTTGATAAACATCGCATTGATTGACTTATCCAACTTGGTTATGTCATTACTTGCAGGAACGGTTTCCGCTCCTGCGTTCTTTGTGGAGACAGAAAGTTCATCAACTTTCTGCTCCAATCTCTCAACTGTGCCGTAGATGGCTTCCAATAGTTCTTCTTTCATGTTCGATTCTAATTTTAAGTTTGTAACTTGCATCAAAGGCTGAAGCCCTTTCTGCGTTTTCTCTTTTTCTTCTTGGCGGATTCATCCTCTGGGAATGGCTCATAAGTTTGGGCATTAGACGGAGCGAACAAGCCGATGGAAGAAATACCACTCCAAGGGTCTTGGGTATGTTCTGCCGTTGGTTGAGTCTGTTCTACTTGGTGACAACTTGGTTGTCCTCCCTGCATAGATTCGGCTCTTGGCGATACACGATTATACTCTGTGCCAAGTCTTGCATCCAACTTGCCAAAGCTGCATTCTCTGCAAATCTGCGTACCCTTGAAGCTATATCCGTCCTTGCAGAATCGGATGCCTTGCACCTTGGTTCGCTCCTTGTCCTTATAGACAAACTCCAAGAGAACACCTCGCTTTGCAAGTTCATTCTTGAATTTCTGCCAACTATCAGCGCCTTTCAAGGCATCCTTGACGGCATTGTGAATCTCATATTTCGCTCGCTCGGCATTGCGCAATTTACGAGTGTTAGTCTTGCTCTTGTCAGTTCCATAAGTCAATCCATACCTGGATTTTAGAGCTTTGGTCACTTGCTCATTACGCCTGTAATCGTGGGCGTCTGATATGAGTTTGCTCTCATTGTTGATGCGGTTATACACGACATGACAATGTGGATTGTCCGTGTTGTGATGCCTTACGATGATGAATTGGGTATCGGTGATGCCCATCATCTGCATGTATTCAAGGGCTATCTTAGCATGACTCATCCGTCAAACGTGGCTTGTCCTCGGGTTTGAAGTTCAATGCAATGTGTCCCACAGGCTTCTTAATCCTTGGATTTAGCTGCCTCTGTAGCTCGAAACTTTGCGTCATCTCGGCATTCGTGCCGAGTAACACACCATCCGAGACGATGATTTTTGCCTCGTCCTTGCCTGTAACATAGCGGATGCAACCACCAAATGAGCTGCCTTTCTTTAGCTTGCCTATCATGGTGTATCCTCCCTTCTGTTCATTCCGCTTGGATTAGGTTTGGAATTTCCTTGCCGATACTCGACAAGGACGGTTTTCAATCTCTTCAACAAGTCCACCACATACACATGGGTTTCCTGGAAACCTCTCTGATGCGACAGCTTGGTAAGTTGGTTGAGGTTGTTCGCCATACCAATGAGATTCTTGGCGATGGCTACTGTCTCTGCATTGTGTCCACTGACCACCTCGCCGTTCAAGGCGGACTCACGGATGTACTCCGCCAACTTGCGGTTGGCTTTTCTCGCCCTCAGTCTCAATGCCTCGTAGCTTGGCTTCGAGAACTTCACCGTGACAGACTTCGACAACTTGCGAACCCTGCCTGTGGGCGGTCTTCCGCCCTTTTTCTTGTCCTGTTCATGTATGCTTGTCATTCGATATACTGTTTACAGTTGGTACACTTACTTTCTGCGACCGCCGGGAGCAAAATTCCTCCGCCCTCATGGTGGAGCGAGGCGTTTTGGGGTTCCCAAAACATAACCTCGCTCCCTCTCAGAACACGTTAGTTGGAATTACAGCCTTTCAGCTATCCACGTCCAAGGTCGCAGACCTTAATTCTCACAATTTGCGCCAAGCCTCGAAGTCCTCTTCATAAAGGCTTAGGTGGTGGCGCACGATGTTCTCGATGATGCCCGATACGCTCATGCGCCTCCCTCCGAGGATGCGGACGACTCGATCAAGACGGTCTCGTACATCGGAACTGACGAAGACTGGCTTGCGGTCGTCAATCCTTGGAACTTGGAGGAAGGTCTGCTGATACTCCTCTAATGTCGCCTTGCGCTGCTTGCCACTGATGCGCTTCTGCGGATTCGGTGGCGATTGAACCTCGTTCGTCAGCTCGTCCTCCATGTTGGAGGTTGTTGCAGCCACATTCTCTGTCACAACTTCTAAATCGGAGTTCTCCACCTCTTCAAAGAAAGAGCTATGTTTTTGGGCATAGTCTTTACCATAAGTGGATGGTTGAAGCGAAGCCATCACCTCCTGTGTCATTTTCTCCTGCTGTTCAGGAAACATTTTCGTTTCTTTTGTTCTTGCCATAGCTTAACTTGTTTAAATTGTTGGTATAGTGGTCACGGTTTGCACCATTGACCGATTGTCGGGTGCAAAGTAAGTGTACTGAGTGCAGCCATGCAACTGATTGGGTGTAACGTGGCAATTTAGTTGTGGCTTGCTTATTTGCATACCGAG
>ENA-OQDW01000241-OQDW01000241.1-human-gut-metagenome-genome-assembly--contig:-NODE-241-length-23541-cov-6.958700_pt1 | contig 23541 bp, 26 predicted proteins | sample MGYA00242784_ERZ504613 | MGnify/ENA primary metagenome ERZ504613 (study PRJEB26092, sample SAMD00036330) | human gut metagenome | host: Homo sapiens | study: EMG produced TPA metagenomics assembly of...
TTGTTTGACAAACACTTCCTCCTTATAGTCTTTTTACTTATCTAAAATTGTTTTCAGATATTTATGCAGGTAATCCATTACAGAAATGACCTTACCGTATTCCATACGGGTTGGACCTAATACTGCCATCGTACCTACGATCTGACCATTCAGACGATAAGTAGCCTGAACCATACTGCAATCCTGAATACCGGTAAATTTATTTTCAGAACCTATCGTTACCTTAAGGCCTGAATCTTCACCACCCTGCAAAAGATCCTTCAGGACCTTTTCTTCTTCTAATATACCAAGCAGGTTTCTGACTCTTTCCACATCACGGAATTCCGGTTGATTAAGCAGTTGCTTTGTTCCGCCTAAAAATACCTTCTGTTCCTGCCTGCGTCCTGTCATTTTACGTACAGCCTGCAGTAATGATGAAAAAATGAGTTTATCCTCGACCACATCTGTATGGACATTCTGCAAAATCTCCACAGAAATATCGCTAAGATTGCGATCTTCCAGCAATTTGCTCATTTTACCAGCCAGATAATCCATCTCTTCAGAAGACATACCTAAAGGAATATCAACAACATTCGTATCTATACTGCCATCATCGGCAACGATACATAAAATAGCATGCTGACTGTCAAGCGGCAAAAATTTTAAATAAACAGAAATTTGCAATCGTCTGCTGGTTAGTCAAAACCATGGAAACATTCTGTGTCATACGTGACAAGATCTTGCTGTCGACTGGAAAATATCATCAATGTTACGACGACGTTCATTATACCAGCATCTATTAATGCCATATCATTATCTGTCAATGTCCCCGGTTCAATCAGGCATCTACATAAAAACGATAAGCCTGAGCAGATGGAATACGTCCCGCTGAAGTATGCGGCTGTTCCAAATAACCCAGAAGCTCAAGGTCTGACATCTCATTACGGATGGTGGCAGAACTGAGCTTTAACTCAGAATACTTGGATATGGTCCTTGATCCCACAGGCTCGCCTGTTTCAAGGTAGGTTTTGATGATCGCTTTTAATTATGGTAACCTTGCGGTCGTCCAGCTTCATATCCATCCTTCTGCACTCCTTCCTGATCTGATGCTGCTTCTTCTTTTTGTTGTTAGCACTCTTACTTCTTGAGTGCTAAAGATAATTTATCACTTATTCTTCAGTATGTCAATACCCTTCATAAATTATTTACTTTTTCGCTTTGAAAATTTCTTTTAAAAATGCCTATATTTGCAATGCCGTTAGTAATGGCGGCAGACATAAAGAGGTAGCAACTACGCTTAATTCGGACTGAGAATCTGGACAGTTCGCAGTACACAAGAATGACAGTTCCAGTTGTTTGCCCCAATATGTATACTAATATCCATCCCGCTTCTGTGGGATGGGTATCTCTATTTAGTTAATTTTGCAACCGAATTATCAACCAGTCTGCGTAACATGGATTCATATTCTGGAATCATCATAGAAGAAAGCAGAAGGTCTGAGCAATTTTCAGACTTTACTCCCATACCTTGCAAAGGATTCAACATTCTTTGCAAGGCAAAGCGCTATGGCAGATGGTGGGTACTCAAAGGATTGAAGGACCCATACCGTCAAGACGAAAACTACAAGAACCTGCTGCACAAAGAGTTCGATATCCTCATATCCCTGCAGCATCCCAACATCGTATCAGCCTACAGCATGGAAGAAATACCGGAAATGGGTACCTGTATCGTAATGGAATGGATAGATGGTATCACGCTGGAACACTGGAGCGGTAGGAAGACTGAGGGAGAAGACATCTTCCTCCAGTTGCTTGATGCTGTGCATTATATCCATGCCAAGCAGATAGTACACAGAGACTTAAAACCTTCCAATATCATGATTACCCATAACGGCAATCATGTAAAGCTCATCGATTTCGGACTTTCAGATACCGACGACTTTGCCATTCTCAAACAGCCTGCCGGCACACCGGGCTACATCTCACCTGAACAGATTGCATCCCAACAGGCAGACATCCGCAACGACATCTTCAGCATCGGTTGTATCCTGGAAAAGATACTTCCAAGCAAACCGTATACTGCCATCATCAAACGATGCAAGGCACCCATAACCCAGCGATATGCCAATGTTGACGAACTCAAAGCTGATTTCATGGCTCACAGAAACAGGCATCTATCCGGTATCAAGCGTATCGGAATCGCAGCTTTGGCCTGTATCATCTTATTAGGTTTCATCAGTTATCCTTTACTGCATCAGCAGGAAAAGAGCATTAGCATCACCCCGGCACATCACGAAGCCAAGAAGGATACTGTCATCCGCCAGCAAGCCAAGAAGCCTGCCCCACTTTCCAATGGCCGGAAATCCCTGCAGCCAACAGCTACCGAGCCATCTTCTGCATCCCATTTACAAAGCGCCGAACTCATATCCAAGGGAAAGAAGACTATCGACAAGATGTGGAAGGAATCCGGCATAGACACCATCCGGTCTGTTGTGAAAAAGAGCGAGGCATACTTTCAGTTTGTAAATAAGAGTAATGAATTCATCACAACGACTTATCCACAGACATTCTCTAAGGACATAGACGGCAAGAAGGCAGATATCATCTATGAACTGTCCTCTTATACCACTGAGAGATATGTGAAGCCAACCCTGTCGAGATTTCAATCTTCTAAGTAATGCTCTACGATGATGCCGTTCTTCTTACCTATAGCGTAAGTAACCGGTTCATCATCTCCATGTTTCCAAGCATGGAGATAAGCAGGCTCATGATTGATAAAATGATGGCACTCAAAAGTATCATCTTTCGCCAATCTGGTATTTTCTGATGACACCACCTTGAAACTTCCGTTTCCCTGATACCTGATGATGCAGGTCCTGTCGGGCAGCCAGGAAAGTTTGAGCATCTGTCCCTCATAAAGATCATCGCATGAGATTTCCTTGTCTATAACCATCTGGCTCTGCCGTTCTCCCGTTCCTTGCGACAATCCAAACTCCTCAAAGTCTGCATAACCGAGAAAATTAGCCAGCACATTCTTGGTAAACTTACTGGCAGAAACCCCTTCGCTCACGTATCCCCAGAATCGTCGCAGCGTAGAGGCACTCACCCTTTGCTGGGTACGTTCCTCCACCTTTTCGCTCAACCAAGCGAAGTCGCGAGGAACAACCATCTTGCGCCCCACCATTTTTTCTATCATTCACGTAATATCTGTTCCATGCTGCAAAGATACTGAAACAAATCCAACCAACACACAAAAAGCCAATATTTCGACTAAAAACGCCCTATATTTTGAACTTGGAACGGAATGGAACGCTGAAAAAGCAGAAAAAGCACCTATTTTTGCAAAAAAATCAGCTCACAATGAACAACTTTAGAAAAAAAATGGTATATTTGCAGTGCTGTTCTAAACAAGCAGCAGACATGTTAAGGAAACAACCATGCTTGGTTCGTACTGAGAATCTGGACAATTCATTGTACACAAGAACGAAGACAGAAGTTGTTCACCCAACCGTGTATTATTGTATCCATTCCGCTTCGGCGGGATGGACATTGATATATACCCTTTGGTGTGAGCTGATTTTCATTCTTTGTGTACAGGTAGTCCAGAACCTTCAGAACAGAATGAAATCGGTTCGCACCTTTTTATGCCTAAAAATGAAATAACCAAAAAGTAAATGATTAGCTTATGGAAAAATTAGAAAATACAAAGCCAGAAAAGCTACTGATAGCCATCAGCGCATTAGGCAATCATGGCAAGACACTAAGTGCTACCAGATTGATAGAACTTTTAATTTCACATCGTGAAGGATGGCTTTATGATAGCCGTTCCATCAATCTCAAGAAAGAGCAACTGGCTATTCTACAACGCAATGGAACGGCAGAAATTGCAGTTATTACCATTGGTGATGGAGTCGATAGTAGATTTGAAGATTGGTATAATATTGTAGCAAGCATTCCAACTATCAAAATCATCGTTGGATGTTGTCGTACAAAACATGGGACATTCGCCTATCTCAAAAATTTTGCAAGGACTCATCAATATACAATGGTTGTAACGCATCCATATTTTCAAGAGATGCCTGTTTTGCCTAAGGGCTCACCTATTGCAAACTATTGGAACGCAATTTTTGCAAACCATCTATTAGATATGATACATTTACACTTGTAAACAATATTGGGAATAATAACAATTAAAAACAAGAAGAATATGAAAAAGATTTATCTAATCATGATACTCTTCTTTGCGACAGCATCGGGAGTATTTGCACAAACAACCAACATTGTCACCCTCATGCTAAAAGCCAAGTCTGGCGAAGCAGAAGCACAGAATGCTCTGGGCGAAGCATATTATGATGGGAAAGGGGTTACGGAAAATTTAACTGAAGCTGTAAAATGGTTCACAAAAGCTGCAGAACAAGAAAATGCTAAAGCAGAATACAACTTAGGCAACTGCTATTACTATGGCAATGGAGTACAATACAGGGACCGTGGAGAAGCCGTAAAATGGTATACAAAAGCGGCAGAGCAAGGATATACTGAAGCACAAAACGACTTAGGATACTGTTATGAATTTGGCGAAGGAGTAGACAAGAATCTTAAAGAAGCCGTAAAATGGTACACAAAAGCTGCAGAACAAGGACTACCATTGGCACAATGCAACTTGGGAGCCTGCTATGAAAATGGCGACTGGGTAGAAAAGAACCTTGAAGAAGCCGTGAAATGGTATACAAAAGCAGCCAATCAAGGATATGCGAAGGCTCAATACTATCTGGGAAAAGCCTATGATAAAGGCGAAGGTGTAGCTAAGAACGATTCGGAAGCTATGAAATGGTATCTCAAAGCGGTAAAAAACAATTACCCACAAGCAGCCTATTATTATGGTGCAATGCTCTTAGCGGGTGACAAGCAAAAGGGTGTAACAAAAAACATACCAGAAGGAGTCAAATATTTGCGCAAGGCAGCTGATCTAAAAAACCTTGATGCAATTCAGGCTTTGGTTGGTGCCTATTACTCGAAAATGACAGGTGAGAATGATTTTGGTATTAGCAAATATCTTTCTTACGCTGACTTTGTTAAGTATATAAAAATTGGCGCAGAAGAAGGAGATCAAAACATGAAAACTTTTCTGACCAATTTACCAAATTTAAAATCAATGATAGCACAAGAAAAAAGTCTTGTAGCGAAATATGGACAGAGAGCATACGACAACATCAAAAAGGGAAAGGTTTATATAGGTATGCCAGAAGGTATCCTTACCGAATTCAGGACTTTTGAGACTGATGGTAGCAGATATCAAATGTACAAATACAATGGTCCTTACAGAGACTTAGTTGGTACTTACAAACAATATATCCCTTCCTATGCTCTCCGACTGGTCAATCTTCTTGGGAAGGTATTCCCTAGAATCGTAAAGGTTAGAAATGGAAAGGTTACAAATGTCATATATTAATAACATTAATAAGCGGACTCATAAAAGCATTACATTTATTATGAAGCATTCATTTTTACAAACATTAAGCACCACTTTTTCCTCTAAAATCGGAAAAAGTATCATTTTAGCAATATTCGTTATGCTAACAGGAAGCCCAACCTTCGGACAAGCAAGACGAGGCACTACACAAAAAGCCAATACAACAACTGTCACTAAGCCAAGCCCAAATTTAGTAAACGACTTTAACAAAAAAATCAAAAACAATTATTTCTTCAACAATAAGTCGAACAATAATGAGTGGGACATAGTATTCAAACCTGCCAATACTGAAGGAAAAGGCGGTGGAAATATCGTGATACCTATATCTAAACTTGGTCTCTCATTCTCATACAACATCACTGCAAACGGAAGTATCTATATCAAGATTGACAACGTCAAGATGAAGGAGGAGAAGATAACATGGCAAACTAATCCCGATGGGGTCATTTTAGAAGATCTGTTTTTCCAATTGCAGAGCGACTCACTTAAATACGATGAACTTGTAAATTGGAATCCAAACGAAGAGTCAGTTTACAACGAAGTCAATGAAATTGATAAAGTTGATGAAAAGCCATCTTTTCCTGGTGGTGAAAGTGCAATGAAGTCTTATCTGAACAGCAATGTAAAATATCCTGATGTAGCACAGGAAAATGGCGTACAAGGACGTGTAATCGTAGAGAGTATCATAGAGAAAGACGGCTCCATGTCTGACGTTAAGGTTATTAGAAGTGTTGACCCGTCACTTGACAGGGAAGCCCTGCGTGTTGTTAAGGCTATGCCGAAATGGACACCAGCAAAACTAAAAGGAATACCTGTACGAACCAAATGTACAACACCTGTCGTTTTTAGATTACAATAAGGATCTATACCAAAACGGGAAAGTAGCTTCTATAAAGTGTAAATTTCAAATTACAAGACAATGAAAAAGAAACATTTTTTAATCATGATGTTTGTATGTTTCACAACAAGCATCACAAGTTGCTCAAACAACAAGAATAACAAGGAGGAGAATGGAATAGATTCAGTTGCCATAGCGCAAGCTAAAGCAGACAGTATTGCCAGATGCGATAGCATAGCTCGTGCTGATAGTATTGCAAAAGCAGACAGTATTGCTAAATCAAACAATTTGGCAGTAGGTATGTCTGTAAAGGAGGCATTACAGAAGCCTGGCGTCAAGAAAGATTGCGCAGATGCATTTGATGGTCAACACGAAGGAGATGCCTTAGTTTTGATACAAAACGGCAAGAAGTTTCTCACAAATGTTAGTTATCACATGAAGAACGGCTTTGCAGAATGTGATCATCTCAACTTTAACCTTTTGCCAGACAGTTATGAAGGTGACATCACTCTGGTTAGAGCCAAGGACTGTGCAGCATCCGCAAAAATTGTAAAGGAAATCAAATAACAAGCCTCATGAGACATTCTATTATCACAGCATTAGGCGTTTGCCTAGTCGCATCATTTACCGCCTGTGGCAACAAACAGACTAAAGATGCAGAAACCGTAGACAGTACGGCAATAAAAGACACTATCGTTTCCGAAAAAGTAGAGCCACAAGTGGACTCTACAAAAATCTTTAGCGACACAGTTGCACAAAGAGGGAAAATGGTATATAAGGTAACACGCCAAGTAGAAGACGACATCGTATATGATGACGAAAGAGACTTGGATAAGAGCACATTTACTGAGTCATTGCGCATTACCTTCAAGAACAATGGCAAAGTCAGCATCAAGGAAACCTTGCAAGACGACGCCACTTGGAGTGGAGAATGGGAAGCGAATGGCTATGACATAACCGTTTACGCCAACGATTTAGTCCTACGAGGTACCGTTTCCAAAGATTACAAGACACTTGAACTTTCCTCAGAATCTATCAGCAAAGTAAGTTGGACAGGTTCAAGGAAATTAAGACTTCAATAAACCAATTACACTCATGGCTTTCCTATTGATATAATAGCGAATTGCATGAATGTTTTTTATTTTCCTCCTAAGAATAGTATCAGTTTTGAAAACGGACATTAAAATACCGTTTACCGCAAAAACACAAAGTAAAGTACCGCAAAAATACAAAGTAAAATACCGTTAAAACACAAAATAAAATACCACAAAAATACAAAATTATTTGTAGATTCCACTATTTATTACTATCTTTGCAAACAAAAACATATTGAACATGAAGTATTTAGATAGAATAGCAGACAGAATGCTCCAACTTCGTCTGGAAGCCTTTGGAGCAGTACAGATTGTTGGACCAAAATGGTGCGGAAAAACCACAACGGCCATGCAGCAGTCAAAGAGCGTAATCAAGATGCAAGATCCAGATAAGCGTGAAGGATATCTGGCGACGGCACGCACCAAACCATCCTTGCTGCTCAAAGGCAAAACACCACGACTGATAGACGAGTGGCAGGTAGCACCAGTTTTATGGGATGCTGTTCGGAATACCGTAGATGAGCGAAAACAGAAAGGTCAGTTTATCTTAACCGGTTCTACAGTCGTCGAAGACAAAAACGGAGAAATCATGCATACGGGTACTGGTCGCATCTCCAAGATGCCCATGTATCCTATGAGCCTTTATGAGTCAAAGGAATCAACAGGCTCCATATCTTTACGTTTATTGTTTGATGACCCAGCTTACGATATTGATGGATTTCTGTCAGACATGACCGTGGAGAAACTGATTTTCGCTGCTTGCCGAGGCGGTTGGCCAGCATCACTGGACGTCACTTCGCAGGAGGCACAATTACTGATAGCACAGGATTACGTAAATGTGATTTGCGATGAAGATATATCGAGGGTAGATGGCGTAAGAAGACAGCCAGCTTTGGCTCGACTCATCATGCGTTCTTATGCCCGGAACATCTGCACCCTCGTCAAGAAATCCAAGATGTTGGCAGACATCACGGTAGAAATGGAGAAAACGTCGATGCCAACATTTGATGATTATGTTTCTGCCCTGCAACGATTGTTTGTCATAGAAGATGTGGAGGCATGGTGTCCGGCAATCCGCTCAGCCGCAGCAATCCGTTCGGGAGCCAAGCGTTGCTTTGTAGATCCTTCCATAGCTGTTGCTGCTTTGGGTATGTCACCAAGAAATCTGGAATTAGACCTTCGAACCTTTGGTTTCATATTCGAGTGTATGTGCATTCGCGACCTGAAGGTATATTCGCAAGCCTTGGGAGGTAGAGTCTCTTACTATCACGACCGCTATGACCTGGAGGCAGACATCGTGCTTCATCTTGCAGATGGCCGCTATGCTTGATAGAATGCAAGTTGGGTAGTCGGGAGATAGAAGATGGTGCCAAGCATCTCCTGCAACTACGGGATTTGATTCGTGAGAAGAACAAGACAGAGCATCAGATGCCACTCAGAGAGCCAGACCTGCTGATTGTCATGACAGGAGGCGAAATGGCTTATACAAGGGAAGATGGAGTAAAGGTTATACCTTTGGCTACATTAAAAGACTAAGAAAAGGGCACTCATCCTTACCTCACTTAGGATACCACCGCCCTAACTACCTTTTTTAACATAGTTAGGGCGGACTTATAAGCCGCGAATTCAATAATCAAGCGCCAATACTTTTTTTCAAAATATTGGCGTTTTTTTTTGAAATTTTCCCTTCATATTACTATATTATAAAGGTATAACCAAAAAGAAAGAATAAAATGGCAAATAAAATGTCTTTATGTATCATCAAATACACCTATACTCGATATGTAGGGGTGGATATCGAAAAATATACTCGGGGACTATTCGAGTATGTGAAGGAAGAGTTTGGGGAGTTTCAACCACAAATGTCAGAGCCTGGAACTATACCTGATATGCCAGACTATCTGGACATCGTGCTCTGCAAAAAGGACGGAAGTATCTTCTACGAAATGGATATCCAAAGACGTGCCATCAACATCCCGCATGATTGTCAAATGGATGGATTAGTATTGGAAATCTTTATCCAGAACTGCGATGGCACGAGATACAAAAAAAGACATGCATATCCCAAGCCTTGGTGGAACCATAAAGCTAACGGCAAGTCGGGCATGAGAAAACTGAAAATTCATAAAACTATCAGCAAAAGGAATCTTAACAATCAAGAAGGCAAAGACTCTGAAGGCATCAGAATACCTGAACTTAGATCTCAGATTCTCAAGTTTCATAAATTCTTAAAATAACCATCCCATGACATACGAAGAATTCAAGCAATTGGCTGAACATCCACAGCATCGGGATGTTCCTGCCATCTTCAAGCTCGAAGTATTAGAAACAGAAGAGCTGGAGGAGAAAAAGCGTTCACATTATCCGAAATATAAGGTGAACACCTATTGTCCGCAAGCCTTCACTACAACTTTGGAGGAGGCAGAGAGACTGATGCACCAGGATGTCCTTTACCGCAAGAAGATGAAGGAGGAAGACGACTATCCGCTGGATACCTTCTGCTATTATATCTCGGAGATTCCGCTGGGACTGTTGCACTACGACCGCGAATGTCTTTCGGAAAGGATGTATGATGGGGAAGGAAAACTGATCGACCAGTCTTACTGCTGTTCGCGTTTCAGCATTTACTATCCCGGAGTCTGCGATTTGCCTGCATACGACCGTCATCCTGACGAGACCTTCCGAGGCAGAAACGCAGAACAGATCAGATTCAAGAAGGGTGACATCGTGGAAGTATATCGTGGCGATGAGGTAAAACTTGCCATCGTTGTCGGAACTCCGCTTACCACCGAATGGATCTGGGAGAGAAACCAGGCTGCCAAGGATAAAAGGGGATTGGATGAACTGCCATACGATGAAACGGATGACAGCTATACCGTGATAGATGGTCCCGGCTACGAATACCACGACCACGTTCCGTCGCTGCATGTCTTCGCCCCTCACTATCATGTGCCGCTCTATCTTCAGAGACGATTCAAGGGTTATCTGGAAAAGGCTGAGAAAAAGCAGAAAGAAGAGGAGGAGAAAGACAGGATCTTCCGCCAAGCTCACGATTGCAGTTTCAGCAACAAGGAACAGATTGAGAAGTCAGAAAAATGCGGCTGCTTCAGCTGCTGCGAAATCTTCACGCCATCCGAAATCACAGATTACTTCCCTGATGAGCCGCCTACAGCCGAATGTCCCTTCTGCCATATCGACTCCGTAATAGGTGATGCCTCCGGCTTCCCTATCACCAAGGATTTCTTGAAGAAAATGAAGAAGAGATGGTTCTAGGCAAAACAAGAAAAATCGCCCTAACTACCTGTTTTTATACAGTTAGAGGGGTGCTATTAATAAAAAAGAAGCAGGATGGAAGACTGGTCCACCCTGCTATTTTTATTAGAATACCTTTACAAAACGGTCGATATCGATAGAAAGACCTACTGAGAAGGTGCGACCGGTGGTCATCGCCGAACTCCAATAATAGTTCTTTGGCGTATAACCGAAAAGATTATCTACCGTGAAATTCAGATTGACGGCATCCAGAAATCGCTGCTGAAGCGTGAACTTCCACAACTGATAACTGCTGTCATGCTTCTTGATGTTCGTATCAGGAGCAGACAGGTATCTGCCTGACAAAGCGGCATTGATGCGATAGAACGAACAGAGCTGACGATCGTATCGAGACGCCAGGTTGCAGAATGCGGACGAGGCTGGGAGAACTGGGAATCTACACTTCTGCCACCCACATGGAGATAACTGTAGTCGAGTTTCACACCGAGTCCCATATCCGAACGGTACTGGGCACTGAAGTCGATGCCGCTCACCTCTACTCCATCCTCGTTGCAATAACGCGAAGCCACATCCGGCTGACCGGTTCCCGGGATATAATCGGCATAATCCTCGGTAGTGATGCGCTTATCATACTTATTATAATAGCCCATCAGGGTAAGACTATACTGACCGGTAAAGAAGCCAGCATTCTTCACCCTTCCGGTATGCTCCAGCGCCAGGTTGTAGTTGTCGCTCTTCTCCGGCTTCAGATCCGGATTACCGTAAATCATCTGCATACCTGCCATATCAAAGTTCATATACATCTCCTTGAGCGTTGGGGCACGGAATCCGCCGGCATAGTTGGCACGGATGGAGAACCCCTTCCACTTGGTCATCAGAGCCAGACGACCGGTAGTAGCATGCTGGCTGGATGCAGAGAAGTAATCATGACGAAGACTTGCCACGATGTTCAACCACTGCAAAGGATTGTAATCGAACTGGGCGAAGGCATCACATGAATTCTGATTCTTTGATTCATTATCCTCAAACTGATAGGTGGTAAGATAATCGTTCAGGAAATCTGCACCTACCGTCAATGTATTCTTGCCGAAGATATGGGAATAGAGGGCACGGACGGTGTTCTGACGGTTGGTATAATCGTGGTCGTGAGTACGCTCATCATTCACATATCGAGCCTTGTCATACTGGTCGAAGCCGTAAGAAATCTCCAGATTATCATTCCCCGAAAGATTCATCACGGTCTTCAGTCCGGCAGAATAATCCATGTAATGATCATCATAGTTGCTGCGCTTGCTGATACGATTGAAATAACCGCCACGACCTATCAGTTTTACCTTATCAGAGAGCTTGTAGGTAAGACGCTCCTTCACATTGAAGGTCTCTCCACCATAGATATGGAGGATGTTGGATTCTGTATCGAAAGGACTGGTGAGCTGAACCTCATCCGATGTGGTGCGCTGGATGCTGGTCTGCGAATTCCATTTTCCGGCATTGAAGCTGAAGCTTCCACCGTGGCGCCACTCCTTGTTGAAGTCGTTGTAGCGGGTATTGACATTGGCAGTCCAAGGTTCGCTGTTTTCACGGGAGATGATGTTGACAACTCCGGCTACGGCATTGGCACCATAGAGCGCCGAAGCAGCACCCTTTACTATCTCGATACGTCCTACATTATCCAAGTTCAGACGACTATAATCTACATTATCCATGGTTTCACCAGCCAATCGCTCGCCATCTACGAGGAAGAGCACGGCGTTTCCACCGAAACCATTCATATTGAGAGAAGTCTCCTGATTCATGGCATAGCCGAATTCCAGACCCGGCATCTGCTCGGTGAGGAGGTCCTGGATATTGGTAGCATCTGCAATCTTGATATCATTGGCGGTAATCAGACGGGTTACCACAGGAGCATCCTTCAAAGCCTTCGGAGTTCGGGTTGCGGTAACTACCACCTGATCGAGGGCTGTAGCATCCGGTTGAAGGCGAAGCACATGCTGCTCACCTTTTCTCTCATCCGCTTTCAGTACGAAGGTCTGAGTCTGATAGCCCACAAAGCTCACCTTCACTCTCACCGCTCCATCCTTGCTGTAAGGAATGCGGAAATATCCGTCTTCATCAGTTGTTACCCCACTCTTTGCATGCAAAATCTGGACGGTAGCACCCGCCAGAGGTGCGCCCGAATCATCGAGCACCCTACCCACGACATCGCCCTGGGTTTCGGCTTTCAGATTCAGGCACAATCCGCAAAGGATCAGGAATAGTGCGAATATCTTTTGTTTCATCGACAATTACTTCTTTGTTGCATTTGAAGAACAGTTCATGATAAAAGGCATTTTACCATACTGTAAAACAAAAGTAATCTGCATTTTACCATCTTTTATAGTTGCTTTTATAGCAGTTTTAGAAAGACCTTTGCCATTTTCCAATGTTTGATCAAAACTGGTTTCAGGAATAGAATAAGTACCATTTGACTCTGTTACAGCAAGATTCTTCACTGTAATTGAAGGTAAAGCCATAGGTGCAGATCCAAATGCAGGAAGGATGATATTTACATGACTATCATCAACTTTTTCCAACTTAAAAGTTGCATTCTCCAATGGGTCCATATCACCCTGACCTGCCAAAGCAATAGACATTGTTTCACCAACGTAAGTACCAACAACCTGTTCTGCTGTTGCTGAAGAGCCAGCACCATTATTGTCATCATCATCACTGCTGCAAGAGCTGAATGCTACACACATAGAAACCAAAGCCAACATCATGGCCATCATTGTCTTAAACTTTTTCATTTTTCTTTATTTTTCTTTTAGTTACAATAATATTTTCTGTTTGAGGGGATTTGCAATCCCCGATTATTTATCTTCCGGAACATAGATGATTTCGCCATTCTCCAGCTGGTAAGCAATGCCTACCTTCTTTCCCTTGTTGCCCGACTTCTTACTCTGGTCTTCAGAAGGAGTATAGCGATTTATCTTCTGTCCATCCTTGGTAATGATTTCCATATTCTCCTTGCCAGGGTTCTTCACCATCGTGAAGTTATCCTTGCTGAACATTTCCGTCATATTATAGCGCGAAACGAGTGCCACCATCAGGGCAAGGGCAAACACCATCGCCACATCGAAGAGGTTGCTCACTACGCTCATGGGATCATCATCCTCGCCATCATGCGAGAGACGACTTCTACGTCTTTGTCTCATAAATTATTACTATTGAATTCTTCACTCTTCGTTATTCACTCTTCACTTACAAGGTCTGCCATAAACTCGAGGTTGCTCATATCCTCGGTGTACCAGCGGTTCTTGGTCTGCTTGGTTACGAAACCGATGGCTGCAGAGAACAATCCCACTACGGTGGTAGCGAAAGCCACCTGCATATTGTAAGCCATCGAAGCAATATCACCGGTAGAAAGACCTACCAGGGCAGGACCCATCGGAATCAAGGTACCCATCAAACCGAGCATCGGACCCATCTTCAGGAGTGTAGAAGGAAGAGAAAGATCCTTCTCAACAAACTGGGCATACTGGTCGAGGATGCGGTTTACCTGCGCCTTGCTCTGACGGTTGTCCACGAGTTTCTTCATATAGGAAACGATGACAGCCTGCTTGTTCTTTGGCAAGCGATCGCCCAGGGTATCGATGTTATCGAGCGTCAGAGTGTTCATCTGTTCACGAATCTCCGCCCCCGATTTGCGCTTTACAAGATACTGTCCGAAGAAACCTCCGAGGAGCAGCAAGGCTCTGAGAAGAAGAAAATCAACAAAATAATCACAGGAACCAGCATGCCTGTGGAAATCCAAAACAATACGTCTGATATGTAATTCATCTTTTTTATAATGTTAAATGTTGAATGTTGAATGTTAAGTTGGGGCTTGCGCCTTTACAGTTTCTGTGATAAGCGCTGCATCTTGATGCGATAGCAGCCCCATCCTATCGCCATTCCTACGATGACGATGGCGATGACGCCGAGAAGCGAGAGGGCATCAAAACTGTTGAATCCTGCCACCGCAGTCCTGCCATTCACCGTACCGATGATGCCCATCAATCCGAGCAGCACCTCTACCAGGAAAAGCAGTTCCAAGCGGATTGGTCGCTCCGGCAAGAGCCATCTCAAACCGTAGGTGAATACCGGAGTCAAGACCAGCAGCACTACGGCAAGCACCCATGCCACTACCTGGAACGATACGCCAGGAAGCAGAAAGATGGTCATCACCAGAACGCTGAACAGCACTGGGAAAACCAGCAAACCCGGGAAATACTTCAGGAAGATGAAGAACACCCATTTGCGGCGACTCACATGTTCCGAAGTCTTCAGATCTACGTGGTGCACACAGAAAAGCATCGTGAGTGCCACGTCGATACTCAGCAGCACCGCCATATCGAGCATCAGCTTCTGGTCGGCTATCCAAGCCACAATCTGCGTCTTCGACTGCTCGATGGCAAGTGGCCAGGTCATTCCCACGAAGAAGGCTACGAGCACCGAGATGATCATAATCTCCTTCACTCCGTGGAAGGTCTGCTTCAGCACAAAACTGAAGCAAACCAATATCATCATTACTAAAACTAATGTCTCCACTTTTTTTAAAATGTTGAATGTTAAATGTTGAATGTTGAATTATTCTTCACTCATCATTTTGCGACGACGTCGCAAATATACGGCGAGCACAACGAAAGCTACGATGACGATGACACCTACTACGATGCCGCTCACCACAGTGGTGGTCTTCTGAGCTTCCTCATTCAGCGTCTCCTTCTTCATCACCATACCCTTGTCGCTGCTGTTCTTCGCAGCCTCAGCATCGCGGATCTGCTCTACATTCTGCTGATATTCCTTGGCAGAAGCAGCATCGGCCTTGCTGGCAATATAGTTGCGCAGCTTGGCATTGTCGCAGACGAAACCGGAGCATGAAGGCTTATACTTGTTCACGGTCTCGGTATGGAGCTTGGCGATGTCCTTGAGCTGCTGAGGAGTAGCTTCCACATTCCCTTGCGGGCACTCTCCATCATCACGGCGGTCATCTCCATCAGCGCAGCCGGATTCTGCTTGTCAAAAAACTCCTTGGTTCCGAGATGGTACTTGTCCTTGACATATACATTATAGATCTCGTCCCACATCTCCTTGTCGATTGCCTTTGGCTTCATCACATTCCAGCCGTAGGTATTGGTTACGATTTCGGCGAATGTGCTGGCACTGCTGGCTCCACCCTTCATCTTCTCCTTGATATAGGCTGGATTGAAGATGGTGGTTCTGCCCTCGATGCCGATAGCCTCCTTCACCTCCTGCATTCTCATATTGCTATGGTTGCGATAGTCGGCGAGATAAGCATCTGGATCCTTACCGGTTACGTTGCGCACTGCAAGGTTCATACCTCCCATAAACTCATATACGTGGTCGAGACTCAAAGCGCCCCAAGTGTTGCTCTGTCGTGGCTGAACTACCACATCAGTACGAGTCAGCGCTGCCTCGAAAGCAGCCTTGCGAACGGTCTCCCAGTTCTTCTCATCACCATAGAAGGCACCCATATTGTTCATATAGACCTCGGCAATCTGACTCTCCTTATCCCAGCGGTCGCCTGCGGTTACCATCTCCTGGATACCGGTGCCATAGTTGCCGTTTACGCCACCAAACACTCGATACATACTTACCTCGCGTGCCTCCTTTGGCGACATACCCTTCTCTACGAGCACTCGTTCCGATTCAGTAACACCGGCTTTCACCAGGTTGTCGTACTTGTCACCCTTGGCATTTGCAGCCATCTCTATCGCCTTGTTGATGAGGAAGAGACGGGATGCTGCCAGGTCGCGGAGCTGACCGGAAGTCTGAACCACGACATCGATGCGAGGACGACCCAACTGCTTGGATGGGATGAGACGCAGATCGGTAACACGACCGAAGGCATCTCTTACCGGTTCTACACCGAGCATATAAAGAATCTGGGCGATGGTAGCGCCCTCTGTTTCGATAAACTCGCTACTCCAGAGCGTGTAGCTTACCTTACGAGGATATTCACCCTTATGTCGCTCGCAATACATCTTGATGGTATTGTCGCAAAGTTCCTTTGCCTTCTCCCAGGCATCCTCCGAAGGTGTATTCTCCACATTGATGGAGAAGAGGTTTCTACCGGTAGGCAGGGTGTTTGGATTCACAATCAGATCACCACCAGGAGATGGAGCGGTGAAGCCGCCATTCAGTGCATTCATCAGAGAAGACATCTCGTTGAACGGACTCTGACGGAGCGCCTCCGAATACTTGCCCACATTCTGCAAGGCATGCTCTACGGTAGTAATCGCCTGAGCCAGATGAATCTGCTGACGGGTATATTTAGGTGCTTTCGACATCATCATACCCTTATCTTTAGAAGATTTCTGAGATGTTTTGCCCTTGCCGCCTTTCGCCATCTTCGCCTTTTTCAAATCTTCCTGATACCATTTCTGTCCCTTCTTGATGGCTTCCATCATCTTGTCAGGGAAGTGACCGGTCTGCTCCATCTTCTCAAAAGCCTCACGACTCATCTGCGGAATCTTCTTCTTATGAGAAACCTTGGCAGCACGGAGCTCGCTTACCGTACGGTGGTCCACCCTCTTCGGCTTCGCTCCTTCGCTCCACCCATCTGGTCTGCCATCTGCATCATCATCTGGATAGGATCTGGAGCAGCTGCATCGCCTCTACCTTACGGGCCATCTGGAGTTCGGCAGGAGTGATTCCTACATAACGGCAGATGTATTCATCAGAAACCGAGGCTGAACCCAGAAGCTGGGTCACGGTGTTGCGTGCCTTGCTCAGATAGAGACGGTCGAAAAGCTGCTTGTGCTTCTCCACACCCTCCTGGGCACGACCTTTCAGTTTATCTACTGCCAGCATTCCGTAGGCAATAGGATCTGTAGCCATCGCATAGACGCTGGTGCGGACATCATCGTTATCGTATGGCACACCCAAAGTATAGAGCTTGCCGGTAATCTTCTCGTTTGCCAACTCTTCCGCAAAGTTCTCTACTCTCGCGATTTCATCTGCAGAATAAGGCTTGTTCATCTGCTTGGCATCGAGCCCCAGTTCTCGGGCGATTCCCATCTTCACGGTCAGCGCCTTCACTTTCAGCGACTGTTCGGCAGATGCCTTCTTTTCGTAAGACTGGATGGCATCGCTCAACTGCTTATAGGTCTGTCGCAGTTCACTTTCCTTGAAAGGAGGAGTGAGATAGCTCTGGGTCTGGGCATAGGTGCGGCGCTTGGCAATCATCGCCTCGCCCACATTGCCGATAGTATATATATAAAGATGTGGAACCACACCAATCAATCGGTCACTCCAGTCGTTGCTGCCGAGTGCCACCTGCTTTCTAGGGGTATATTCCAGCGAGCCGTGGGTTCCGAAATGGATGAGTGCATCGGCACTGAAACCATAACGAGCCCAGAGATAAGAGGCAACATAGGTGTAAGGAGGTGCCTGGTCGGTGCCATGCACAATCTTGAAGGAGTCGCCTCCCACGCCTGCCATCACCTGTGGAAGCAATGCCACATTGCCAAACTGCAGTCTTGCCACCGCCAACTTACCGTCATCGGTAGCCATATATTTGCCAGGGAAGGAACCATAGAGCTGATTCATCTCCTTGATCATCTTCTTAGACAAAGCCTTCTGTGTCCATCCGGCAAACTGCTGGGCGGTAACCAGGCTGGATGTCCAGACTTCAGGAATTGGGTATAGGCTCCCTCCGCATAGGTTCCGAAGACGGCACCCTGAGCCTGGATCATCTTTGCCAGTTCCTGAGGATTGGCTGGCAACTTGCCTACATTATATCCCTCATTCTTCAAGCGAACCAGGAGATTGTAGAGCGATGGAACCACTTCCATTCCCGAAGCGTAAGTGCATTCTGACCCGGACCCTTGAAGTAGAAGATGGCGATGCGCTTGCTGCTGTTCTTCTTGTTCTTCAGATTTACATAGCCCTGTACGCTCTCTACGAAACTCTCCATTCTGTCTGGGATGCCGTAAACCTCCTGCAAGCCCTCCTTGTTGATGCGCTGTCCGAAAACCACGTATGGACGTATAGCACCATCAATCTCCGGAGTCACGATGCTCTGCGACATGAAACCGCCGTTCATTCCCTGCTTGTCGTTCTCCCAATCGGTGGTCAAACGGTTGATATTAAGAGGTGAGAACAGAGGAATATTCTTCTGCTTCAGAAACTCTACGAAGTAATCGCCCAACCTGCCGTGCGCCATATTCACTACGGCATTCACCTGGATACTGTCGGCATGATGACCGGCGATAAAGCTCTGCAGCTGGTTGATGCGATACACCATGAATCCCTTCTTCTCGAAAGCCTTCTCCATATCAGGAGCCGCACCCATAAAACCGGTGAGCAAGATGGTAGGAGCACCTTTCTTATATAATCCGTTCTTCGCCAGGAAGGCATTGTACTCACGGATGCTGTTGAAACCCAGTTCATCACCCTTTTCATCCTTCGGGTCGAAATGAGTCAGGAGATAGTTTGGTCGCTCATCCACACGTTCCGGTTCTGGAGCCATGAACTTCTTTCCGTCGATAAATTTACGGATATAAGCGAGCATACTGTGATAATTCTTCTTGCTGCCGTTCTCGATGTACTGCATCAGATATCTGCATCGAAGTTATCTACTGATACGATATTGTTGGCTGGGTTGGTAGCAGCATGAGTCAGGGTCGGCACCTTATAGGAAGCCTCTTCCAACTGCTTGCGCTGGTTCTCGTCGATTCGGAGTCCCATACCATTCACGATAATCATATCGTAATCATCCAGATGATCGAAATCATCGGTCGTGATCTCACTCAGTTTAATCATCGCATTGTCGTTGGCATGCGAAATCTGTCCCAGCGCAATAGCTGATAGTTGAGGAAAGCGATGCGGGTAGTACCCACCCAGGCAGAGTAAGCCTTCGCCAAACCTCCCAGAACAATCACGGCCAACAAGGCCAGGAAGATGTGTTTCTTTTTAATCTTTCTGATTTTTCCTAATCCTTTTTTCATATCTATTCCTTTTTTCAGGCTGCAAAGGTAAGACTTATTTAGAAATTGTACAATACCGAGAAATTGTGATTTTCACATTTTTTATACTTAGAATTAGGTATCAGGTTAAACGCATTGATATAGTCAGTACTAATAAATAAGTAGTGTTTTCAGGACTTTTTCTTTCATTTCAGCCCTCAAAAAGAGGAATTATTCCGTCAGAACAGGCATCAAAAAGAGGAATTATTCCGAAATATGCAGAAAGAGCGTAATCACCATTACGGCAATCACGCTCTTTCTACTTATAAACATAAAACATTACGAAGATGAAAGAAAAGCTTAGCAAACCTTCTTCTTGCGCTCACAATAGCGTTCGCATTGGGCACAGATGTCATATCCCAGCATGGCACCCAAGATGAAATCCTCTTCCGGCGTAAGCTGGCACAACGGTTTGGTGATTATCATGCGGATAGCATCCAGACATTCTTTCTTACCAAAGAAGAGATTCAGACGGTCGTTGCCAACCGGCTGGATGATATAATCAATGTTCTGACGCTCTAATCTAGTTATGGCAAAAGACTCATATTTCTTGTTGAAGGTGTAGAGCACCAGGCGGCGCACGCCCTTCTTATATTCATATATATGATTCATCAGAACCTTCAAATCTACTGGTGTTGCGATTTCCTGCTGCATACTATCCGAATTTATCTGTTTTTAAACCAAGAATCAGAGAATTCCATCATTCTCCAATTCTTGAAAAATATTTTTGTAAAATTATAACGCTGGCTTGATGTCCTCGAGCCAGGCATCGATACGCTCCTCTGTCTTGTCGTCCTCGTTCACCTCGTCGAGTGCGAGTCCCAGGAACTTGTCGCCATCAATTGCCTCACTGTCATCATAGGTGTATCCGTCTGTAGAAACACCAGGCAATACGGTAGCACCAGCCTCAACGGCAGCATCATAGAGTTCCTTCATGCCGCCACAGAATGTATCAGGGTAAGACTCACTGTCGCCACAACCAAACAGGGCCACAGTCTTGCCAGGCAAGCCGGCACTCTTCAATGTCTTCACACCATCATACCAATCATCCTGCATCTCGCCGGCACCCCAGGTAGAAGTACCGAGAAGAAGATTCTCATGACTTGTGATAGTAGCGTCATCGATGTTAGCTACATCTACAGCTTCCACGCCCAACTTAGAGGCGATGGTTTCGGCAATCGACTGGCATGAGCCAGTAGAAGAGCATAAATTACGATTGTTGTTTTCATTTGTCTATATTACTTTTAGTTACATTTATTTTCGGGTGCAAAGATACGCCCTTTTCCCGTAATCTGCAATACCTAAAAATGATGGTTTCGCAGAAATACCTAAATATGGGGATAGATAAAAAGTTTAGGACGATTCATCCTAAAACTTCTCTAATTTCAAAAGTTTAGGACGATTCATCCTAAAACTTTCTTAAATATTCTACTTTTAGGATGATTTATCCTAAAAAAATAGTATCTTCGCAGCAAATATATAATCAAAGAGCAATGAAATGATATGAAACGAATAGAAAGAACGGAATATCTCAATAAACTGATCGCTTTCAAAGACAAGTCTCTTATCAAAGTGATAACCGGCATTCGCCGTTGCGGTAAATCCACCATTATGGAGATTTATCGTGACTGGCTTAAGAGGCAAGGTGTCAGTGCCGACCAAATCATCTATCTCAATTTCGAGGATTACGACTTCTATGAACTTCGTAATCCACATAACTTATACGCTTATATCAAGCCATTAATTCATCAAGACAAGATGACTTATATCTTCTTTGATGAGATACAACATGTGGAAGATTTCCCAGACATCATCAACAGCCTCAACCTGAAGCCAACAGTAGATCTCTATATTACGGGATCGAATGCCTATATGCTGTCAAGCGAAATCGCCACGTTACTATCCGGAAGATATGTGGAAATCGCAATGCTTCCCCTTTCATTCAGAGAGTATGTTGAAGGTATCGGAGGAACCGACAATCTTCCCAAAGCCTATACAGACTACATCACAAGGAGCAGTTTTCCATATACCCTTGAACTGGATACTCCCGCAGAAATCAGCGACTACCTGAATGGCGTATATAACACCATTGTAGTAAAGGATATCATGAGCAGGAAGAAGTTACCCGATGTCATGATGCTGGAAAGCGTTATCCGTTTCACAGCCGACAATATCGGCAACATCCTATCCACCAAGCGCATAGCCGACATCATGACTGCCGATGGAAGGAAAATAGACCAGAAAACCGTAGAACGATATCTGACCGCACTCTGCGAAACCTTCTTCGTATATGAAACCAAAAGATACAACATCAAGGGTAAGCAGCTGCTCAAGACATTGGGTAAATATTATCTAGTAGATATCGGTTTGAGAAGAATGCTCCTAGGTTCCCGCTCATTCGATGCCGGCCGCATCCTGGAGAACATCGTTTATCTGGAACTACTCCATCGCCAGCAGAAAGTATATATAGGAAAGATGGATAATCTGGAAGTAGATTTTGTAGCGATTGATGAAAACAATATCACGTATTATCAGGTAGCTGCTACCGTTAGAGATGAGACTACCTTAAAACGTGAATTGGCATCTCTGCAGCAGATCAATGACCAATATCCTAAGTATATCCTTACACTTGATGAAGACCCTACTGCCGATTACAATGGTATCAAGAGAATCAATGCCCTAAGATGGCTGATGGGAGAAATAGGATAGCCTATATTTCCTCAGAGTAACACCATAATATATAAGGCACAAAAATGATAATTCTATGAAAGATTTTGCAGCGATAGATTTCGAAACGGCCAACCAGCAGCGTACAAGTGTCTGCTCGGTGAGCATTGTGATAGTGAGGGATGGCGAGATTGCAGACAGCTACTACAGCCTCATCAAGCCCGAACCAGAATAGATGCTGAAGCCTGTGCCTGGATAGCAAGAGAGCTGTTATAGTAAGTACCAGAACTGCATGAGGGTGTGTCATAAAGCCATGACACACCCTCTTCTGTTATTTGTCAATTTCAGCACGTATGAATATACCGTTATTGCTGTAATAGAGATCGTAGCCAGGAATATCAATTTCATATCCGCCAACCTCTTTTTCAATTTTGTAAGGCTTCAAATCAGGATATTTCTTTGCAATATCCTCAGCTATGACAGTAGGAATAATGCCTACAGGGATCTCAGAGTATTTGCACTCAACACTCGTCCACTCTCCCTTCTCATTAAACTCCACTTTAGAGCCATCACTGAGCAATACTTCATATTCCCAAAAGCCATTATCTTTCTCCTTTTCCACACGGCTGTATGATGCATCAGCAAAATATTGCTTTACAAACAGCTGTGCCGACATCGGCAATGCTGCATAATCAAACTCTTTATCTTCACTGCTGCATGAAACTGTAAAAAGGACCAGTAACATCGCAAATAATGTGGTAATAAATGGTCGTTTCATATTCATAATGTTATTGTTTAAAATTACTATAATATATTCTATAATCTCTTGAATCTAGGTTTGTTATGCAGATTCGTATCTATCGGTTACAAATATAATAGTTTTATTTTAGATAAGAATGATTTCAAACTCAAATTAACTATAATTCAATATTTTTTTATTTTTCCATTTGTTCTACTGCCATAGTTCTTAGTTGTTAGACTTATTCAGGTTACAATAGATATTGCATAGATAGAAATTACAAGGTAGACTTTTAGGTTCGGTTTTTGAAAGTGAATCCTGCTGGTAGTGATGCCGGCAGGATTCTGCGTTATTGTACTCTAATGCAGACTGCGCTTACTTAAATTCTTCAATCTACGGGCAAACTCAGGTGCAACCTCTATCCTATAACTCATTAAGCAAATCCTCCGCAGGAATAAAATCTATTTTTT
>ENA-OQDW01000242-OQDW01000242.1-human-gut-metagenome-genome-assembly--contig:-NODE-242-length-23512-cov-2.140902_pt1 | contig 23512 bp, 33 predicted proteins | sample MGYA00242784_ERZ504613 | MGnify/ENA primary metagenome ERZ504613 (study PRJEB26092, sample SAMD00036330) | human gut metagenome | host: Homo sapiens | study: EMG produced TPA metagenomics assembly of...
GGACATCGCATGTTTCGAGCTGATGTAGGCAAGCTCGAACTTTTTGTCTTCCTCGTCATTTCCGCGGATGATAAAGTACGTTGCCTTCACCAGAAGCGGGGTAAACGGCAGCATCAGGAGTACCTGGCATACTTTGATGATCGAGTTTGCATTTGCGATCATACGGCCTGCTTCGTTTCCGGAAATACCCATAAAGAAGTCAACTACCTGTTTTCCAAACAGCAGGAAAATAATGGAGCAGACAATCGTTCCGGAGATGTTGAACAGCAGGTGGACACATGCCGCACGTTTTGCATCTTTTTTGCAGCCGAAGCTGGCAAGAATCGCGGACATCGTACATCCGATGTTGCATCCAAGCATCATAAACAGACAGATCGGAAGTCCCATCAAGCCCTCTCTTGCAAGAAGCATGATGATTCCGACCGTTGCAGAGTTACTCTGCAGAATCGCGGTAGCCACCCAGCCGACTAAGAACGCAAGAAACGGATTCGTCAGGGATCCGAGGGCGTTAACGACTGCCGGGATCTCTTTTGCTTCGTTCAGGGCTCCTGAGATACCGGAGATACCCATAAACAGAATACCAAATCCCAAGATAACCTCGCCGAGACGGCTGATCGTCAGATTGTTCTTTACGAACATAACCATCAGAACACCGATGATGACAAACAGCGGCGCGATATCCGCAAGGTCAAACGCAATCAGCTGTCCGGTAACTGTCGTACCGATGTTTGCTCCGAGGATAATTCCAGGAGCCTGTGCCAGTTTCATCAGACCGGAGTTTACGAAGCTGACCACCATAACGGTTGTAGCGTTGGAGGACTGAATCAGCGCGGTAAAGAAAATACCGACCAGAAGACCGATCACACGGTTCTTCGTAAATACCTCCAGAATGCTTCTCATCTTGGATCCGGCAACCTTCTGCAGTCCTTCACTCATCAGCTTCATTCCATATAAGAAGAAGCCCAGACCGCCCATCAAAGACACTATTACACTCATATTCTTTTTTCTTCCTTGTCCTTTTCTGATGTCTCTTTCCAAATCTCCGCCAAGTAGTTTCGCATTTTTTATCTCGATATTTTACATTTCCTTAACGTAGATTTTACACGACACCTTTTTTATCATAAAAGAAATCATGACATTTGTCTATAGAAAAATTAAAAAATTCGACAAGAAATTTTCAGATTCTTTTCGATTCTTTCTTGCATTCCTGTTGATAATATTGTAACATTTAGGATGTTTCCATATTATGAGGCGACATTTCCGCCTACAAAATTCAAAAGGAGAGAAAACTATGGAAAAGTTTAGCAAGCTGATGGAAAACACATTCAAGCTGCGGGAAAATGGAACAACGGTCAAAACCGAGATCATCGCCGGTGTCACCACGTTCATGACGATGGCGTACATTCTTGCCGTCAACCCGAACATCCTTTCCTCCACCGGCATGGACCACGGCGCTGTCTTTACCGCAACGGCTCTGGCAGCCTTCCTTGGCACCCTGCTCATGGCACTTTTCGCCAATTATCCATTCGCTCTGGCACCAGGAATGGGCCTCAACGCCTATTTCGCCTACACCGTTGTTCTCGCTACGGATATAGCTGGCAGGCAGCCCTGACCGCCGTTTTTGCAGAAGGTATCATCTTTATTGTACTTTCTCTGACCAACGTCCGTGAGGCGATCTTCAACTCCATTCCGGTCAGCCTGAAATCTGCAGTCAGCGTCGGCATCGGTCTGTTCATCGCATTCATCGGACTTCAGAATGCAAAAATTGTACTGCCGAACTCTTCAACCGTGGCAGGCCTCTATTCCCTGTCTTCCTACAATGCCAACCTGCAGTCTGCAGCCACATTAAACGGAACAGAGTATGTGGCAGGAACGTTTAACGATGTCGGAATCACCGTTCTGCTCGCAGTCATCGGTGTTATCCTCACCGCCGTTCTTGTCATACGCAATGTAAAAGGAAACATCCTCTGGGGAATTCTTGTAACCTGGATCCTCGGCATGATCTGCCAGGCATGCGGTCTCTACGTTTCCGAACCCGGCAAACGGCTTCTACAGCCTGTTCCCGGATTTTTCCAACGGACTTTCATTCCAAGCCTTGCCCCGATTTTCGGAAAACTGGATTTCTCCATTCTGAAAACAGGCGAGTTCTTCGTGATCATGTTTGCATTCCTGTTTGTAGATATGTTTGATACCATCGGAACTCTGATCGGTGTATCTTCCAAGGCAAACATGCTCGACAAAAAACGGAAAACTTCCGCGCATCAAGGGCGCGCTGATGGCAGATGCTGTTGCTACCTGCGCAGGTGCTGTTCTTGGTACTTCTACCACAACAACTTTCGTTGAGAGTGCTTCCGGCGTTTCCGAAGGCGGCCGTACCGGTCTTACCGCTGTTACCACTGCAATCCTCTTCGGCCTCGCTCTGTTCCTCTCCCCGATCTTCCTTGCCATCCGTCCTTTGCAACGGCTCCGGCACTGATCGTGGTAGGCTTCTACATGCTGACCAACGTAGTCAACATTGATTTCAGCGATCTTTCCGAGGCGATTCCGTGCTACATCTGCATCGGAGCTATGCCGTTCTTCTACAGCATTTCCGAAGGTATTGCCATGGGAGTTATCTCCTACGTTGCAATCCAGATCCTGAGCGGAAAAGCAAAAGAAAAAAAGATCAGCGTGATCATGTACATCCTGGCTGTTCTGTTTATCTTAAAATACCTTCTTCTGTAATGGCTTTATAACGATACAGAACCGCATAAAGGCTCCTGTCCAACAGATTTTATTCTGTGAAACAGGAGCTCTTTTTATGCTCTGAATCAAAAATTTTTATTCTGCCAGGGTCCGGTAAAAGCAGGTGCGGTTTCCGGTGTGGCACGCTGCGCCGACCTGTTCTACTTTGGCAAGGATTGTATCGTTGTCGCAGTCGATCAGAAGCTGTTTTACATACTGCACATGGCCGGAGCTCAGTCCCTTCGTCCAGAGCTCATTGCGGCTTCTGCTCCAGTACGTCATTTTTCCAAGGCACAGTGTCGTCTCAAACGCTTCTTCATTCATGTAGGCGAGCATCAGCACTTCGTCATTTTCCGCATCCTGTACAACAACCGGAACCATGCCGTCGCTGTTTGTCTTAAAATCCGCCCAGGTAAAATCACATTTTAATGCTTGTTTCATCTCTTGTTCTCCTCTTTTTCTGCTCTTACAGCTGCCCTTGGTCGAGAGCACGCCGGCAATTCTCGGATCGAAGGAAGTTGCCTCATCGAGTGCCTTCGCAAATGCTTTGAACATCGCCTCGATGATGTGGTGGTTATTTCCGCCGTCAAGCACTTTGATATGCAGATTCATCTGCGCCGCATAGGAAACGGCGTAGAAGAATTCTTTTACCATCTCGGTCTCCATCTCTCCTACTTTCTCCCGCGTAAATTCTGCCTGGAAAGAGAGATACGGTCTGCCGCAGAGGTCAACGGCCGAGAGCACCAGTGTCTCGTCCATCGGAAGGATTCTGTCGCCGTAGCGGCGGATGCCTGTTTGGCGCCGACTGCCTCGCGGATTGCAGTTCCGAGCACGATACCGGTGTCCTCGATCGTGTGGTGGCCGTCTACATCAAGATCTCCGTCTACAGAAACGGAAAGGTCGAAAAGACCGTGGCGGGCAAAGCCGTCGAGCATATGGTCAAAAAAGCCGATGCCGGTGTGGATGTCGCTCTTTCCCGTTCCATCCAGATTTAATGTCATGCGGATCTTTGTTTCTTTTGTCACGCGTTCTACGCTGGCTGTTCTGTTCTCCACTTACTCTTCCCCCTCAAAACGGACGGCAATCGAATTGGCGTGTGCCGTCAAGCTCTCTGATTTTGCAAAGCTCTCGATATCCTCGTGGATCTCGGAAAGGGCTTCTCTGGAATAATAGATGATGCTGGATTTCTTCACGAAATCGTCTACGGACAGCGGGGAGAAGAATTTTGCGGTTCCGTTCGTCGGCAGGATATGGTTCGGGCCGGCAAAATAGTCACCGAGAGGCTCGCTGGAGTTCTCGCCGAGGAAAATAGCACCGGCGTTATGTACCTTCATCATATCCTCAAACGGGTTCTTCGTCACGATCTCGAGGTGCTCCGGTGCGATGGCATCTACGGTGTCGATCGCTTCCTGATGCGAATCGGTGACAAGGATGTAGCCGAAGTTGTCCAGTGATTTGGAGATGATGTCGCTTCTGGAGAGGACTTTTAAGAAACCGTCTACCTCTTCACTTACCTTCTCTGCCAGTTCCTGGGAGGTGGTAATGAGGATCGCACTTGCAAGCTCATCATGCTCAGCCTGGCTTAAGAGATCGGCTGCCACGAACCGCGGATTTGCAGTCTCATCAGCAAGGACAAGAATCTCACTTGGGCCTGCGATGGAGTCGATGCTGACATTTCCGTATACGGCTTTCTTTGCAAGGGCAACGTAGATGTTTCCAGGTCCTACGATTTTATCGACTTTCGGAATGCTCTCGGTTCCGTAAGCAAAGGCTGCAATTGCCTGTGCACCGCCGATTTTAAAGACGCGGTCCGCACCGGCTTCTTTTGCTGCCGCAAGGACAACCGGGTTGACTTTTCCGTCTCTGCCGCACGGCGTTGTCATGCAGATTTCTTTGACCCCTGCCACTTTTGCCGGAAGAATGTTCATCAGAACGGAGGACGGATACGCTGCCTTTCCTCCCGGAACGTATACGCCGACACGGTTCAGGGCGGTCAGCTTCTGGCCAAGCATCGTTCCGTTCTCGGTGGAGGTGAACCAGCTGTTCTGTTTCTGTTTTTCGTGGAACTCACGGATATTTTTCATGGATCTGCGGATGACACCGATCAGCTCTGGATCTACGATGTTGTACGCTTCATCAATCTCTTCCTGTGTTACTTCTACGGTAGAAGCATCGAGTACCGCGTGGTCGAATTTCTCGGTATATTCGAAAACAGCTGCGTCTTTTCTTGTTTTTACATTCTCAATGATCTCCTGCACGGAAGCCTCGTACGTTCCGTACTGTGTCGGGCTTCGTTTCAGCATATTCTCCAGAATATTTTCTGTGGTCTCTTTTGTCAGTTTTACGATTCTCATACCAGTGCTCCTTTCAGATCCTGAATTAATTTGGTAATTCTCTCATTTTCCATCCGCATGCTCACCTGGTTGACAACCATACGCGCAGACAGCGGGCAGACCTCCTCGAGAACGGTCAGGCCGTTTTCCCGTAAAGTGCTTCCTGTCTCTACAATATCCACAATCACTTCGGAAAGTCCGACAATCGGTGCCAGCTCGATCGAGCCGTTCAGCTTGATCATCTCAACGGTCTGGTGCTTGCGGTTGTAGAAGTAATCCTTGGCAATGTTTGGGTACTTCGTTGCCACACGGATCTGCTGGTTGTGCTGCAGCAGCTCACGCGCGGATTCCGGTCCGCAGACACACATGCGCACTTGCCGTAGCCAAGGTCCAATACCTCGTAGAGGCGTCTTCCTTCCTCCAGAATCGTGTCCTTTCCGACGATTCCGATATCCGCTGCACCGTACTCCACATAGGTCGGCACATCCGGACCTTTGGCGAGGAAGAAACGGAGCTTATGCTCTTCGTCCGTGAAAATCAGCTTTCTCGTATCTTTATTTTTCATTTCATCGCAGGTGATGCCGACTTTTTCCAGCAGCTCCAGCGTCTGGTACGCCAGGCGTCCTTTTGTCAGTGCAATGGTCAAATATCTCATCTTTTTCGTACCCTTCCTCTCCTACAGCTCCACCGGCTGTACTTCTCCTGTCGACAAATCGATGGCAAGCACCGAATCGCTCTTCTGAATATAGACAATGCCGCCGAACTGGTTCTTTCTGCCGTATTCTTCATAATCTGCAAGAACCTTGTCCCTTGCAAAGCAGACCAGCGCGACATCCATGCCTTTGCTTCTGTGCTCGTTGGCAAGTTTTACGGCCAGCGGCTGAAGGAAATCTGGGTAGAGCAGCATCGTTTTCGTATTGACAATCGGAAGAGAAATTTTCTGGCGCTCCAGTGCATTCATCAGAGATTCCATGACAGTACAGAATCCGATCGCCGGCGCCTTCTTTCCGAAGTGCTGCAGCAGTGCATCGTAGCGGCCGCCTTTTACGATCGGCTCGCCGGTGCCGTAGGTGTAGGCCTGGAAAATAATACCGGTGTAGTAATGGAATTTGCTTAAAAGACCGAGATCGAAGAAGACGTATTTTTCATAGCCGTAATCTTTAACGATCTCATAGATCGTAGCCAGACGATCGAGTGCCTCTCTTGCCGCCGGATTTCTTGTAAGGCTTTTGCCTTTTCGAGAATCTCTGCATTTCCGAACAGCTGCGGAACATCACGGAGTGCTTCAAACAGATCACTTCGAAGGTTCTGTTTTGCCAGCAGCTCCTCGGCGCCAAAATGATTTTTAATGGAAATCAGTTCTTTTAATTCGTTCAGAACATCCTCGGAGAGAGCAGCTTCCTCGGCGAGCGCCTGGAAGAAACCTACGTGGCCGATGCTGATCTGGAAATCGGTAAGACCGGCATCCAGCATAACTTTTACGGTCATCGCAATGATCTCTGCGTCTGCCATTGCGGAATCATCGTTTAAGAGCTCGACGCCATCTGGGTGGACTCTTTTAAGCGGCCTGATAGCTGCTGCTGTTGACGAAGCTGCTTCCTCTGTAGCAAAGGCGGATCGGCATCGTCTCTTCCATGAAATACATGGAGGCTGCACGTGCAATCGACGGGGTAAAGTCCGGACGGAGCACAAGGGTGTTGCCGTCGCGGTCAAAGAATTTGTAGAGCTCGCGGGACGGTGTTGTTCCCACTTCTCTTCCGAATACATCAAAAAACTCGAACGTCGGTGTTTCAATATCCTGATATCCAAACGCATGAAATACCTGCTCAATCTGATTCTCCAGGTATAATTTTTTCGTACATTCCTGATTGTAGACATCCCGGACGCTTCCGGGGTATGAATTAATCGATCCATGTTTTGTTGTCCTCACTTTTTCGCTTTAGTTCACTACCATATTATCATATTGAATTCAAAACTATGGTTAGTATATCGGAAAACATTTTCCCTGTCAACTCAAAATTTTAATCCGCTTTCGAATCCCGTATCTCCAGATCCTTCTGGATTCCGTTCAGGTACGGGACGAGAACGCTGCTTCCCGTTCTGGGAAGGAAGAATGACGTTTCAAGCTCGGTGTAGGAAAAATGCTTCTTTCCGCCGTTCTGTCCGCGGTCCCAGAAGGTTTTCATCGTCTCATACCGCAGGTAATAATATTCGTCCCGCGCCGTAAAATACAGCAGCAGGAAGGAAATCCCCCCTGCTGCTCGAAATCTTTCATAAACGTGACCTGGTGCTCGTGGATGTTTGCGAGCGGAAAGGAATCCGTTTTGCACTCTTTGGCATCGAAGCAGACGGGAATGCCCTGTACAGCGCCGATGTAATCAACGGTACTCTTCTTTTCAAAATAAGCCAGCGTGATGTGTCTGCTCTCCTTATCTATTTTGATCGGGGTGATCGGCGTCGGCACCTTCTGGATCAGTGCCAGATGCTTGTCACGGTACTGCTCGTTTGTGCGGTTGATCATTTCCTCCAACGTTGATCCGCGGAGTCCCCTCGATGTCCATGCCATAATTCCTGTCCTCGTCTTCGTTCTGTTCTTATTCAATCAGAGAAATTTTGTTCAGCGGCCAGTAGCGCAGAAAGGCCTTGCCGATGATCTTGTCTTTCTCTACGTACGGATTCAGCCAGTAGCGGGAATCCTTTGATACGTTCCGGTTGTCGCCGAGCATAAAGTAGCAGCCCTCCGGCACCTCATACGGTCCGAAATCGCCGACCGGTGTTTCCGGGCAGAAATCATCGCGCAGCGGCTCGGTGGAATCGTTGATATACACCTTTCCGTCGCGGATCGTAACCGTCTCTCCCGGCAGTCCGATGACGCGCTTGATAAACTTCTGCTTCTCGTCGTCCGGATAATAGAAAATAACGATGTCATACCGCTGCGGATCGCTCTTTACATAAGCAAGGCGGTTACCGAAGATCTGGTCTCCGGTCATAATCGTGTTTTCCATGGAAGGAGATGGGATTCTTGCATTGATGACAATGACCTGCTCCACAAAAACAACGACTGCCACGACAATGGCGATCATTTTTACATATTCCCAGATTTCCCGTCCGATGCTCGTCTCCTCCGTTTTTCTTGGTTTTGTTTCTTTCTTTTCGTTGTCTTTTCGGCTCATAATCCTTCTCCCGTCAAATGTTCTCCCTGTAAAATCCGGCGCACGGATGATGGCAGGGGCGCTGTAAAGGTTTTTCCGGACAGATCCGATAAGGTGCCCGTAAGCTCTGGAAATACCGCCTTCCACGAATGGAGAAGTTGGTATTTCAGTCCGTATTTTTCCCGGAAGCGGCGGTTAAACTCCGCATCCCCGTATTTCGTATCTCCCGCAAGCGGATGACCGATGCTCGCGAGATGGCTGCGGATCTGATGGCTCTTTCCGGTCACCAGCTCAACCTCCAGCAGCGTACAGCCTCTTCCGGCACAGAGCGGCCGGTATGCGGTTTCTATGTAAACAGCATCTCCCTGCTGCTCTCTCTGAATCGAAACACGGTTTGTCCTCTCATTTTTTGTGAGATATCCGCGTATCCGCTCTGTCTCTGTCACGGTTCCTTTTACAACCGTCAGATAGTATTTTCCAACAGCCCGCTCTGCGATCAGTTCTGAAAGCTGCTGCGTCGCCGCAACGGTTTTTCCGGCAAGAATCAGACCGCTGGTGTTCCGGTCCAGACGATTGCAGAGTCCGGCGCGGAACATGGTCTCCTCCCCGGCATTTTTTTCCGAAAGATAGGCGCCGAGCGCTTCGGTAAGGCTCACATCCGTCTCTTTCGCCTTCTGTGAGAGGACACCTGCCGGCTTGTTCAGGAAAATTACTTTTTCGTCTTCATAGACGATATCCAGCTTCGGATACTTTACCTGTTTTCCAGCCGCCGGTTTTTCCGGTGTTTTCCGAAATTTTTCGATGGTCTCTTCCGCCAGATACATCCGGATCGTATCGCCTGTTTTCAGCTTTTCACTGCCGTCCGCCTTTTTCTGGTTCAGCACAATGTTTTTCTTTCGCAGCATTTTATAGAAAAAACTCTTTGGCGCCTCCTCCATATATTTGGACAGATATTTGATGAGCTGCTGCGCGCAGTCTTTTTCTGTCACGGTCAGTTCTCTCATAGCAATGGTCTCCTACAGTGCCAGCGCCAGCATCGTGTGTTTCACCAGTTCCGTGCGGGACAGATCCGGGTACCGCTCATCCGGTTTGAAGTTTTCACTGGCGCTCTTTTCCAGCTCATCGTAGTTGCGGTTCAGGGAATCAAGGCGCTCCAGAAATGCTTTTTCCCGATCAAAAATCTTCACATGGCATTTGTAGCCGTTGGCACGGATGATCTTGTTCAGATACGTAGTGCAGTCCTCGATCTGTTTCTGGTCTTTGGCGCGCGTGGTGTAGCAGGCGATCTCCTCACCGCAGAACGCCGCTGCTTCGATCATCAGACTCGATTTTTCCTGTGTGATATACATTTCATATCCCATCAGCAGTTTTCCTTTTTTTGCCTCAATGGCATCGTACACTGCTTTGTCCACTGGCTTTTGCATAACCATCATGATAAAACCGACGGCGGCGCGGCAGCCCGGCAGACAGCCTACTACGGCGACAACCGTAAAAATGTTGCTCTTGTTTCCGTCTGCAAGCACAAGTCCGACAATAAAAACGATGGCCGGAAGGACGAACAGTCCCAGTGTCACAAGCAGTCTTTTTTTCTTTTCCCGGCGGATATAGCCGTAATCCCCTTTTCTGATCTTCATTCTTCTGTCATTTCCCTTCTTCGATAAGATCCCCGCTCATCTTCTGCGTGTTTATTTCTTTTTGTGCACGTTGCGGAGCGTCTTTTTCGGCCGTCCGCCTGTTTTGGCTTTTCCCTGTCCGGAACGGTCATTCGCCGTCTTCTGGCCAAAGCCTTTTCCGTTGGACCTTTTCCTCTTGACGGTTTTCCTGCCTCCCCGGCCATCTTTCTCGGCCGTACGAGACATTTCGGTCCGAATCCGATCAGATCCTCCCGGTGTGTCCGGCGCAGTGCCTCGCAGACGAGCTCATAGTTCTCCGGATTCCGGTACTGAATCAGCGCACGCTGCATCGCCTTCTCATGCGGCGATTTCGGCACGTAAACCGGATCCATCGTCCGCGGGTCAAGACCGGTATAGTACATACAGGTGGAAAGTGTGGAAGCGTCGGATAGAAGTCCTGTGCCTGCTCCGGGATAAATCCCATATCGCGGATGTACTCGGCAAGCTCCACCGCATCCTCCAAGTCACACCCCGGATGGGACGACATAAAATACGGAAGTGCGTACTGCTGCTTCCCCGTCTTTTTGTTGCACGCATCGAAGCGGCGGATAAATTCCTGATATACTTCGTGGCGCGGTTTTCCCATATAGGAAAGCACACGGTTCGAAACGTGCTCCGGCGCAACGCGGAGCTGACCGCTGACGTGATCCTTTACCAGCTCGGAAAGGAACGTCTGGTCTTTATCGGCCAGGACATAGTCAAAACGGATGCCAGAGCGGATAAAGACTTCTTCACGCCCGGAATGTCTTTTAATTCCCGCAGCAGCTTCACATAATCTCTGTGATCTGCCACCATATTTTTACACGGCTCCGGGAAGAGACAGTTCCGGTTCGGGCAGGCGCCTTTGGTGAGCTGCTTTTTGCATGCCGGACCGCGGAAATCCGCCGTCGGGCCGCCGACATCGTGAATATAGCCTTTAAATTCTTTTTCCTGAACCATCTGCCGCGCTTCCGCCAGAATGGATTCGTGGCTTCTTGTCTGCACAACACGTCCCTCGTGGAACGTCAACGCGCAGAAACTGCAGGATCCAAAGCAGCCGCGATTGCTCGTCAGACTGTATTTGATTTCTCCAAGCGCCGGCACACCGCCGTCTTTTTCATAGCTTGGGTGATAGGCGCGCATGTATGGAAGCGCATAGACATCATCCATCTCCTGCTCTGTCAAAGGACGGGAAGGCGGATTCTGTACAATGTAGCCCTGGCCCTCATACGGCTCTGCCATCGGCTTCGCATTGATGGCATCGGTATTTTTATACTGAATCGCAAAGCTCTCCGCATACGTCCGCTTGCTCTCCCGCACCTCCTCGAATGACGGCAGCACCACCGGTCAATCAGGTGATCCAGCGTTTTGCTCCGATAAACGGTTCCCGGAATAAAGGTGATATCATGAACGTCAATGCCGGCCGCAAGTGCATCTGCAATCGCTACGATCGAAAGTTCTCCCATTCCGTACGAAATCAGATCCGCACCGGAATCGAGAAGGACGGAGCGGCGCACCTGGTCAGACCAGTAATCGTAATGCGAAAGGCGCCGGAGCGATGCCTCGATGCCGCCGAGGATCATCGGTGTATGTTTATACGTTCTCCGGATCAGATTGCCGTACACGGTAACCGCGCGGTCCGGCCGTTTTCCCATGACACCGCCCGGCGTAAAGGCATCTGTTTTTCGGTGCTTTTTCGCCACGGTATAATGGTTGACCATGGAATCCATATTTCCGGAAGAGACAAGAAAGCCAAGACGCGGTTCACCGAAAATCGAAATGCTGTTCTCGTCCTTCCAGTCCGGCTGTGAGATGATGCCGACGGAATAGCCGTTCGCCTCGAGCACACGCTGATGATTGCCGGTCCGAACGAGGAATGGTCCACGTAGGCATCTCCGATGACATAGACAAAGTCAAACTGTTCGATTCCCCGTTCCTTCATCTCTTCTCTTGTAATTGGTAAAAAAGGCATGCTTTACTTTCCTTTCTGTGTTTCGGCGTCCGCTATGCCAAGCGCCGCTTTTTCTTTCTGCGTCAGGAGACGGGCACTGCCCTTTGGCAGCGCCGGATCAAGTTCCAGGCTCCCCATCGACAGCCGTTTCAAATAGACGACCGTTTTTCCGACCTTCTCAAACATGCGCTTGATCTGGTGGAAGCGGCCCTCACAGATGGTAATGCGGATCCGGCTTTCAAAAATGCCAGGCTCTTTTTCTGTCGTTTCCAGAATGGTAAGCTCGGCCGGAAGTGTCGGTTTGTCGTCCCCAATGTCGAGCCCTTCGGCAAATGCCTGCCGATCTTCTTCTGTCACTTTTCCGTCAATCACGGCCTCATACACTTTCGAGACATGCGATTTCGGAGAGAGCAGCCGGTGGGAAAGGGCTCCGTCGTTCGTAATCAGCAGCAGCCCTTCGGTGTCCTTGTCGAGCCGTCCGACCGGAAAGAGGTCTTTTCTTGCCGCACCACTTAAAAGATCGAGTACGGTCCGGTCACGGCGGTCCTCCGTCGCAGAGACGACACCCGCCGGTTTGTGGAGCATCCAGTATTCCATTTTCACATAGGAAATGCTGTTTCCGTCCACAGTCACCTGCGCTTCATCCGGGTCGACTTTCAGTTCCGGGGCTTTTGCCGTAATTCCGTCTACGGCCACCCGTCCCTTCCGGACCAGGGCCTTTACTTCCTGGCGTGTTCCCACACCCATGTCCGCCAGATATTTATCGAGTCGTAATTTACTCATACCATCCGCCATCCTGCATAATATTTATTCTTTAACGTTCCGTTGTTTATTTTTCCCCAGCCAAGTGGGAAATCATCCAGCACACAAGCACCCAGTCCTTTTTCCCCTGACACTCTTCCTCGGAAACGAAGAGTGTCTCACCCTTTAAGTAGCGCATGACACGGTCATCTCCCTTGGGAATGGTCAAACACGAAACGTATTCTTCTTTTTTCAGATACGCCGCCAGCGCCTGGGACGGCTCGAAGCGGTTTTTCTTAACGGTGCCAAGCGAAAGTCCGGTCCGCAGATAGCGCAGACCCTTTGCCGCACAGACACCTTCCGGCAGAAAATAGAGCTGGTCTTTCACAAGGGCAAACGAACCATTCTTCCAGTCCATGCGCACGCCAGCAAGAAACTCTTCCGCCTCTTTCGGCAGCTTCTTTGTCGTTTCCAAAAGGCGGGAAGCTGCCGTTTCCGGCTCTCTCCCTGCTTTTTCAGGAGCGCCACGAAATGGCCTTCTCCCTCCATCCGCTGCGGGAAAATATGAACGCACCGGGAAAGATCGCGGCCATTCACGGATACTCCCGGCGCAAACCCTTCGTAACCCGGGGTAATTTCCTGCACTTCCATATCCGGATGCGCATCCAGCAGCCCTGCGATGACCTCTTCGTTCTCCTTTACAGAAAACGTACAGGTAGAGTACAGCAGCTCTCCGCCCTCTGCAAGCATCTGATACGCCTGCTCGATCAGTTTTTTCTGGATCGGCACATAATGCTCCGGCCCATTTTCACTGTAGTAGCGCAGCATTGAGCTCTCTTTTCGGAACATGCCCTCCCCAGAGCACGGCGCGTCAAGAAGGATCTTGTCAAAAAAGGCGGATACAAGGTTACTAATTTTTCCGGATCCTCGCTCGTCACGAGTAAGACGTCCCACTCCCTGGATTCCAGGTTGCGCAGCAGCGCCTTCGCCCGCGAATTGCTGATATCGTTTGCCAGCAGCATGCCGCCCTCACCGATCCGGCTTCCCAGCTCCGTTGCCTTTCCGCCCGGTGCCGCACAGAGATCGAGCACACGGTCATCCGGCTCAATTGGAAGGCGGGATGCCGGTGTCATCGCACTCGGCTCCTGCAGATAATACAGGCCCGCATAGTAATCGGCATCCTTTGCCGGATTGCAGCTCTCTTCATCGTAATAAAATCCATTGGGGATCCACGGAACCTTCTTAAGCGGAATATCGGTCCGCCTAAGAAACTCTTCTGTCGAAATTTTTCCGTTGTTTACCCGCAGTCCTCTATGTACCGCCTCGTCAAATGTCTTGCGGTATGCCTCATATTCTTCCTCACCGAGCAGCTGTTTCATCTCCTGCTCAAAGGCTTCCGGCAGTGTGATCATATCCGTTTATCCCCTTTTGTTCTAAAGTTCGTCTGTAATTGCCTGTGCGCGGTATCCCTCTGCAATCAGATCCAGTTCTTTGTGGAACCGTTTTAACTCCTGCAGATCGTTCTGCGCATAGATGTGATAAAACTCATCCTGAATTTTTTCTACTTCGCGTTTGTTCGTCACCTTGTAAAGATTCTCGATATTATTCAGGATATCCGTGATCAGATTCCGCTGTATCTGGGAGGAATTCTGTGCATCCATAATCTCACTCCGCACAGAGGACATCTCATTATCCAGCACAATAATCGCCTTTGCAGCTGCACTTAAGCGCTCCCGGATGTGATCCGGAATGTTTGCCTTATATTTGTACTGCAGCGAGTGCTCAATCGTCGCCCAGAAATCCATCGCCATCGTGCGGATCTGGATTTCCACCTGGATGCGCTTCGGGCCGTTCATCGTCTCCACGGTATAGTAAACAATGAGGTGATAGCTCCGGTAACCGCTGTCCTTCATGTGGCGGATGTAGTCTTTCTCGCTCTTAATCTCAATATCCGACCGCTTCTGGATCAGGTCGGCAACCTTTTCGATATCTTCAACGAACTGGCAGATGATGCGGATGCCCGCGATATCCTCCACCTGCTCCTCCATCTCTTCGGGCACAATGCCCTTTCTCTGCATTTTTCCAGAATACTGGAAACACTCTTCACACGGCCGCTCACGCTCTCGATCGGTGAGTACAGCCTTTTCCGTGGTGCTCCTTGATCAGATGCCGGAATTTCACCTGTAATTCCTTGACAGCCAGCTCGTATGGTTCCAGAATCTCATGCCATAACAGTATATCCATGTCCCCTAATCTCCTTTTTTGCTCCTGCTTTCAGCCATTTTTCTTATCGGATGGTAAACGCTTTGGAAATTCAATCCCCACCCTGTTACTTTATGCCTGTCTTTTCTGTTTTATGACTGTTTTTCAGAAACTTTTTTGAAATAGACACGGGCAGTTTTTTATGCCTGCCGTTTCGAAAGCTGCTCCAGAACGCGGCACAGGTACTGATACGTTCTCTCCACGGAGGAAATCGAAAGCCGCTCCTCGGTCGTGTGGATTGCTTTCATGTTCGGGCCGAAAGATACACAGTCAAGACCGGAAAGCTTTTCATAGAACAGACCGCATTCCAGTCCGGCATGAATCGCTTCCACTGCCGGTTTCTGTCCATACATGGCTTCATATTCCACCACCATCAGATCGCGGAGGGCAGAATCCTCTTTATACTCCCATGCCGGGTACGCGCCCTCTACGTGGAACTCACCGCCCAGGAAACCGATCAGATACTCCAGCTTGTCGGAAAGGGCTTCTTTTGCACTTCCCACGGAGCTCCGCACACTCGCACACGCATGCAGGTGATCCGGCTCTAATTTCAGAATACCGAGGTTCAGGGATGTTTCCACCAGTCCCGGGATCTGGCCGCTCATCTTCTGTACCCCGTTCGGAAGATTCATCAGGAAAAAGACGGTTTTCTGCAGGCTGACCGGATGAAGCGCCGGTGCAGCGCCCTCGCCTGTTTTCTCTACCGTAACGGTAATACCGTCATCTGTTCCGCTGTACTCTCTGCAAAGATTTTCGGTGAAGCGTGATGCTTCCTCTTTTAAGATCTCTTTCTCTCCGCCGTCGATGGCAAGAAGCATGCGGGTTGTCCGCGGAATGGCGTTGTCTTTTAAACCGCCTCCAGCTCGATCAGGCATAATCCATCTTTCCTGCCAGTTCGTACAGGAAACGGCCCGCCAGAATGTTGGAGTTGGCACGGTTTTTGTGGATTTCCGTACCGGAATGGCCACCGGCAAGACCGGAAATCGTCACTTCCATCTGCTCACCCATCACTTCGCTTCTGCGCACCGGCAGATCCATCATGCTGTCATACCGCCTGCGCACGATACGGTGAGAATGCCTTCCTCTTCAGAATCCATATTTAACAGTGTTCTTCCCTTTAACTCATTCCCGTTTAATGCTGCTGCGCCGAGCAGTCCGATCTCTTCATCCGTCGTAATCAGTGCCTCGATGGCCGGAAGCTGCAGATCATCCGATTCCAGCACAGCCAGCATATAGGCAACGGCAATTCCGTCGTCTCCGCCAAGCGTCGTGTCCCTGGCATAAATCTCATCGCCGTCGATGTGAAGCTCAAGGCCGTCCTTCGTAAAATCGTGGCTGCTGCCCGGCTTCTTCTCGCAGACCATATCGCAGTGGCCCTGCAGAATCACGGTCGGAGCCAATTCACATCCCTTCGATGCCGGGCGGCGGATGACCACGTTGTTGGACGCATCCTGATACCAGGATAATTCATGGTCCCTTGCAAACTGAACCAGATAGTCGCTCACTTCTTTTGTGTTTCCGGAGCCGTGCGGAATGCGGCAGAGCTCTTCAAAATAATAAAATACCCGTTCCGGTTTTAATCCTGCTAATACGCTCATTTTTTCTTCTCCCATCTTCTTTTTTTCAAAGCTTCATCATACTCTATTTTAGAAAGCGGGAGGAGGTTCGAACGTCATGAAAAAATCACTTTTATTTCTCTCTTCCCTGCTTCTTTTTTTCTGTCTTCTTATCTTTCCCGCGCGGACTTTTTTCTATGCCTGCGAGGGTGTCAATCTCTGGTTTCATACCATTCTTCCGTCACTTCTGCCGTTTCTGATTCTGACATCTCTTCTTCTGGAAACAGGAGCCGCGCGGCGGATCTCTGCCCGTGCAGAAGTTTTTTTTCAAACGGTTTTCGGTCTTTCCCCGGCTGGGTTTTATGCACTTTTTCTCGGTCTTTTCTGCGGTTTTCCCATGGGAGCGCGCATCACTGCCCAGCTCTATGAGGCAGAAGAAATTGACCGGAACGAAGCGTGCTATCTTTTAACCTTCTGCAGCAGTCCGAGTCCTGCTTTTCTGTCTTCCTATGTTATCTTAACTGCGTTTTCCGGACAGATCCATCCCGGGTTCGTCTTCGGCGTGCTCTACGGTTCCAATTTTCTAACTGGTTTTCTGTTCCGGCTTGTTTTCCGCCGCTTCCGCCTGCACCGGCACACCGCCCATCGGACACATTCCGTGGAAAAAAAAGAGATGTCAAAACAGACTTCCAAAGGAAACCTGCTGGACACCTCTATCATGAACGGATTTGAAATCATTACACAGCTTGGCGGATACATCATCCTGTTTTCCATTCTGTCCGGACTTCTGATGGATCTGCATCCGTTTGGTTCCGCCTCGCCCCTGCTCTGCGGCGTGCTGGAAATCACGACGGGAATCGCACAGCTTGCCGCGTCCTCTCTTCCTTACGCCGGAAAAGTCTCTGCTATCCTTACCTGCGCCGCCTTCGGCGGTCTCTCTGTCGCTGCCCAGACAAACTGTATGATCCATAACAGCGGTCTGCCCCTCTGGCCTTATCTTGCCGGGAAGCTCTGCTGTGCTGCTTTCGCAGGAACGCTTGGTTTATTCCTCTTCGCTTTCCTCTTCTGATGCCGGATCATATTCCGGTACGACAACTTCTTCCTCTGGCTGCTCTTCTTCCGGAGCACCCTGCGGGGAGAGCTCACTTCTGTTCTGAACAACGGTATTGTAGCAGCTTGTCAGGGATTCTACAAAGCTGTTGTATTTCTCTCCTGCATCGTTTAATGCAGTCGTCATAATATTGCTTAAGTTGGCAAGCATATCATCGGTATATCCGATGGCACCGAGACGGATGCTGTTGGCATCGTTGGTTGCAGCATCCAGGATTTCCTGTGCCTGCTGGTTTGCATTGTTGACGGTCTCATTTGCCTGTGCGTATGCTGACTGCATCACTTCACTCTGCTCTACCATCTCTCTTGCCTTTGCCTGTGCCTCTGCAATGATGGCATCTGCCTTGTTCTGTGCATCTGCCAGAATCGCATCTTTGTTGCTGATGATCTTCTGGTACCGTTTGATCTCGTCCGGTGTTTTCAGACGGAGCTCACGGAGAAGCTCTTCTAATTCTTCTTTATTTACAACGATTTTGGTGGTAGACAGCGGCTGATATTTACAGCTCTCTACATACTCCTCAATTTCTTCGATGATCTGTTCAATTCTGCTGCTCATTTTAATTCTCCTTATCTTTTATCCTGCGGCATTCCTTCTGAATTTCGGGCGGCATACTTTGCGCGGATTTCTTTTTCCACAAAATCCGGAACAAATTTGTGAATGTCGCCGCCAAAAGCAGCTACTTCTTTTACTACCGTGGAGCTGAGGTACGCATACTCCAGCGAGGTAATCAGAAACGTGGTATCTACTTCCGGTTCCAGAACGCGGTTCGTCTGTGCCATCTGCAGTTCATATTCAAAGTCTGTGATCGCGCGGAGTCCGCGGACGATCGTATGCGCCTGGCATTCCTTCGCAAAATCAACAGCGAGCCCGCTGAAAGAACGGACTTCGACATTTGGAATGTCCTGGGTCGCTTTCTTTAGTATATTAACACGTTCTTCCACAGAAAACAACGGAGATTTTGAGGAATTATGTAAAACTCCCACGATTACGCGGTCAAAAAGCTTGGATGCACGCAAGATAACATCCAGATGACCATACGTTACAGGGTCAAAAGTTCCCGGGTATACGGCTGTCTTCATGATTCTTTTACTCCTTCGTGTTTGCTTTTCGGGGTAAGGAATACATGGACATTTGTCTTATAGATTTTTTTCTTCAGAATTTCGTATCCGGCATCCTCCGCCCAGTCGAAATCAGTATTCAGCGATGCTTCTACAATAATTAAGGTATCCTCACCGATAAAAGAGGCGTCGCGGAACGCATACAGCACGTCCTTTTCCAGTCCCTTATCGTATGGCGGGTCCATAAAAATGCAGTCAAAAGGCTCCTGTCCCTGAAGCGACTGCAGAGCTGCATGCGCTTCCATGGGCAGGAGCACTGCCTGCTGTTCCAGCTTCGTAAATTTTAAATTCTGCCGGATACAGTCTGCTGCAGCTTTGTTCTGCTCTACGAACCACGCGCGCTCGGCGCCGCGGCTCAACGCCTCGATTCCGATCGCCCCGCTTCCGGCGAACAGATCGAGAAAACGCGCATCCGGCAGATACGGCTGAAGCATATTAAATAAGGTTTCTTTGATCCGGTCCGTCGTCGGCCGGGTCTGTCTGCCGGGAACCGTCTTTAATGGAAGACTCCGGCATTTTCCTGCTATTACTCTCATGTTGGTCTTATTTTCGTCCTTACTGTTTTTGTTTGATGGATCAGTCGGCTTTCAACTGCTCTCTCCAGTCCAGATCTCCTCTTGCAAGTCCCAAAATCAGAGACTCCGCGGTTCCGATATTTGTTGCAATCGGGATATTGTACTGGTCGCAGGTACGGATAATTTTGTAGACATCCGGCTCTTTCGGATTGATCATCGTCGGATTGTAAAAGAAAATTACCATATCCATATCGCCGCGTTCAATCATCTCGGTAAACTGTTTGTCTCCGCCTACGCTTCCAGGCAGAAACTTGTGTACATGAAGGTTCGTCACCTCTTCAATCCGCCGTCCGGTGGTTCCGGTGGCGTACACCTCATGTTTCATGAGGATTCCCTTGTATGCAATACAGAAATCCTCGATCAGACTCTTCTTGCTGTTGTGTGCTATGATTCCAATATTCATTACTGCAAACCGCCCCTTCTCCTGTTTTTACTACCATGTACAGCAATTATAACAAATTTATTTTCAATACGCAATTCTTTTTGTGAATTTTTTACACAGTTTTTATATTTTTTTCTGCCGTTCCATTTTTCCTTCTTCTTTTACTTTCTCCGCTTTTCCGGAAAAAATACAGAATCTGGAAGTTTATTTTTGTTTTCTTTCCACATACTATGACCGTAGCAGAACAGATGAAAAACACATCCGGATCTGCTTCACAGCAGCTTTTAACAAGCACAAAGATAAAGGAGGGAATGAACATGGCGAATCGTTCATCGAATACCGCAGCAGTACCAGAAGCAAAAGGCGCTCTGGACAAATTCAAATTTGAGGTGGCAAGCGAACTCGGCGTGCCGCTCAGTGATGGCTACAACGGTAACCTGACTTCCAAACAGAATGGTTCTGTCGGAGGTTATATGGTCAAAAAGATGATTGAGCAGCAGGAACGCCAGATGTCCGGCGGTTCTTCTGGCCAGTACTAATCATCCCGGTATAACATCCTGATGCCGGAACAGGCATCAAAAAGCGTGAGCTCTTTTCTTTTCGGAAAAGCTCACGCTTTTTTCTTGCTCCTGCAGAGCTGGTACATAATACTTACAGATCAATGCTTCCGGTTACATCATCATTGATTACGTAGTAAGCAGTAAATTCCTCCGGTTTTACATAAACCTTCAGGCTCTTTAATTCTTCTGCTTTCTTGCCATATCCTTCGATCCAGATCTGCTGGATTCTCTCGTACAGATCTTTCTCCTTGATTTCTCTTCCGCCGAACTGCAGAATCATCTCCTGCTCCGCTTCTTTCTTTGCTGCTTTTGCAGGTGATTTTTTCTCTGCCGGCTTTTTCACTGCTGCTGGTTTTTTCGGTGCAGCCGCTTTCTTTGTCGTTGTTTTCTTTGCTGTTGTGCGGGTTGTTTTTGCAGCTTTTGCTGCCGGTTTTTCTTCTGCTTTTGCAGGTGCTTCCTCTGCTGCTGCAGTTTCCTTTACAACTTCTTTTGCAACTTCTTTTACAGCTTCTTTCTCTGCTGCGGTTGTTTTTTCTGCTGCTTTGGTCTCTACTTTTACTGTCTCGTTCTCTGCTGTCTTAGCCTGGGCAGCTGGTTTTTTCTTTACCATATCTGTTTCCTCCCATTTGGACCGGCCCTGTATATTTTGGAAGAGCGTCCTGCGAACTATCATTCAGGCGAACGCTTGACACTCACGGTCCGCACATTTTTTGATTCCTTGTTTATGATACATGAATTTTTTTGGCATTTCAAGTAATATCTGATTTCGCACGAATTTTCCACGAAATTGTACCGTCATTTTCCATACTATCCAATCAGGCTGTTACTTTTATCCGATTTTGCATTTTAAAGCCGGATTTTTTGTAATTTTTCACAATCCAATGTCGTGGTTTTCCAGATCAAGATACGATTTCATTACCTTTTTCAGCAGTTCATGCTCCGGTTTTTCAAAATAAGGATCGTCGGCAAGCAGTTCTGAAGCCGCCTCACTCGCTTTCTGCAGGATATCGGCATCCCGGAAAATATCTGCCATCTGGAATTCCATATCCCCGCTCTGGCGCGTTCCCAGCAGATCGCCGCTGCCGCGCAGTTTCAAATCTTCCGAAGCAATATAAAACCCGTCGTTCGAATGGTTCAGGATTTCCAGACGTTTGGCGGTCTCCTGATCTTTGTTTCCGCGGATGAAAATACAGTAGGACTGATGCTCTCCTCTTCCGACACGTCCGCGGAGCTGATGGACGCTGTGCAAGCCGAAGTTCGGCATTTTCCACCATCATCACCGTCGCATTCGGCACGTTGACACCGACCTCCACGACTGTCGTCGAGACGAGTACCTGGATTTCTCCGCTGGCGAACCGCTCCATGATCTCGTTTTTCTGCGCCGCTTCATCTGTCCGTGCAGCATCTCTACTGTGATGCCCGGCAGCTCTTTTTTCAGGAGCTGTGTATAGTCGGTGACGTTTTCCGCTTCCAGACCCTCGCTCTCCTCCACCATCGGGCAGATCACATACGCCTGACGGCCCAGTTCGACCTGACGCGTGATAAAGCGGTAAGCTTTTGGACGGTAAGACGTATCCACCACACAGTTTTTGATCGGCAGACGCTTCGCCGGAAGTTCATCAATCACAGAAATCGAAAGATCTCCGTACAGAATGATAGCCAGGGTTCTTGGAATCGGCGTTGCACTCATAACGAGAACATTCGGCGGTTCCCCTTTTTCAGCAAGTGCCGTTCTCTGCCGGACACCGAAGCGGTGCTGTTCGTCTGTGATGACAAGCGCCAGATTTTTGTACTGTACCTTTTCCTGAATCAGTGCATGTGTGCCGATCACCATTTTGCAGCTTCCGTCTTCCAGACTGGCATAGATTTCCCGGCGTTCTTTTGCTTTCGTGGATCCAGTCAGAAGGCGGGGATTGTATTCCGTCAGATTGTTTTCTTTCAACAGAGTGCAGAGCGATTCATAATGCTGCCGCGCCAGAACCTCCGTCGGAACCATCAGCGCCGATTGGTAGCCGTTCTCAGCTGTCATAATCATTGCAAGGAATGCCAGAATCGTCTTTCCGCTTCCGACATCTCCCTGTACCAGCCGCGCCATGCGGGTATGGCCTTTTAAGTCCCGCTCCAGTTCGCCCCACACGCGCATCTGTGCATTCGTGAGACGGTACGGCATATTTTCGATGACTTCCTCCGTCTTCCAGACGGCGCGGATCGGGAACACATTGGTAATTCCCTCCGTCTGCTCTTTTAACTGCCGCAGGGACAGGATGAAGAGAAAAAACTCTTCGAACACAATTCTGCGCCGCGCCGTTGCCAGATGCTCCTGGTCTTTTGGAAAATGAACCTCATGGAGGCATAATTGATTTCACAGAGTTCATACCGGGCACGGATTTTCTCCGGCAGATAGTCCTGCGCAGGTGCGCATCGTTCCAGCACCTGTGCAACGGCCTTGCTCACCATCTTGTTCGTGAGACCGGCTGTCAGCCCATAAACCGGCTGAAGACTTGCCAGAAGCTCATGGTATGCGGCAGGAGTGAAGATTTCCGGCTGCTCCATCACGAGACGGCCTGATTTTTCCTGTATCTTTCCGCGAAGATAAAAACACTGCCTTTCTTCAGCGTGCTCCGCAGAACGGCATATTAAACCAGGTAAGCTGCAGCCGCACCGGCTCCTCGTAGATTCCAGGACAACGACGCTCTTTCTCTGGTTTCCTTTTACCGACGGACTGTGGACAATTCTTCCGTATACCGCATTCTTTTCCTCTTGTCTGCATTCGCGAAGGGGAACCGGCTCTGCATAGCAGTCATAATCTCTTGGATAATAATGCAGAAGCTGCTGCAAATTGTAGATTCCTACTTTTGCAAACAGCTTCTCCGTTTTTTCACCGATCCCCTTCAGTGTTGTCAGGGGTTCCGTATTCATATTTTTCTTTCCTTACTCTTATTCAACCGAAACGACACAGTAGTAAATCGCTGTCCGCCATAGTTTACTTCCACATCGCAGTCCGGATATGCCTGCTCGATTTTTCGCCAAGGCTTTCGGCATCTTCCTCACTCATATCTTCACCGTAGTAGATGCTGATCAGCTCGCTGTCCTCATCGACCATGGCGCAGATGGTTTCTTCTGCAACGGTAAGAATATCCTGTCCGACAGCGAGAAGTCCGTGATCGCCAAGTCCCATGATGTCGCCCTGATGGATCTCTTTCTCATCGATGTGGGTATCACGTACCGCGTACGTTACCTGACCGGTTTTCACCATCTGGATGCCCTCTGTCATGGCCTCCTCGTTCTCTTCTGCAGATTTCTCCGGCACATAGCTGATCATGGCTGTGATGCCCTGCGGAACGGTTTTGGTCGGAACAACGATGATATTTTTGTCCTCAGTCATGGCTTTTGCT
>ENA-OQDW01000243-OQDW01000243.1-human-gut-metagenome-genome-assembly--contig:-NODE-243-length-23509-cov-3.325763_pt1 | contig 23509 bp, 24 predicted proteins | sample MGYA00242784_ERZ504613 | MGnify/ENA primary metagenome ERZ504613 (study PRJEB26092, sample SAMD00036330) | human gut metagenome | host: Homo sapiens | study: EMG produced TPA metagenomics assembly of...
GACTAATTGGCGCCAGTGCGCCCACTGGTAACGATCCCCGCTTTGCCGAGCCGCAATTGCCGCAGGCGTGGGAATCACGCCCGCACCAGCCCGCCTGCGCCGAGCAGAATTCCTCCGAAATAGCGCGTGACCACCACGGCGCAGTTGGTAACGCCCTGCTTGCGTAACACATCAAGCACCGGGATGCCGGCAGTGCCCTGCGGCTCGCCGTCATCCGAATAGCGCTCCAATTGCCCTTCGCGTAAAAGGTAAGCGAACACATTGTGGGTGGCGTCGTGGTGCTGTTTTTTAATCCGCTCGATGAAAGCGGCGGCTTCTACCTGCGTGGAGACAGGCTGTGCGTAGCCGATAAATCGGGAGCGTTTTTCTGTAAATTCGTCGCTGGCAGGCGCGCGCAGGGTTTTATATTCTTCCATTGAGACTCACCTTTTTAAAACAAAAAGCGACGCTCATGAAGCGCCGCTCTGCTGGTAACCTTAATTATTCGCCCTTTTTGTCCATATTGTAACGCTTCTTGAAGCGGTCGACGCGTCCGCCTGTATCAACAAGCTTTTGCTTGCCGGTAAAGAACGGATGGCACTTGGAGCAAATATCGACGCGTATATCCTGCTTGGTCGAAGAGGTTTCAATGACCTCGCCGCAAGCGCACTTGATCGTCGTAGGCTTATAATTTGGATGGATGCCCTCTTTCATTCTTGTCACCTCTTTCGATTACAAACACTGGTATAGCATTAGAATTCTATCACACATGCGCCCAAAAAGCAACACCCATTTTTATTTTTTTTGCTTTTCGGCGCTTTTTAGTTTTTCATTTTTGCACAATCACGAAATAGGCGGAGTGTCCGCTTGATTTCGTGCCCGGCAGACCACTTTTCCCGCCGGTAGAGGAAACTGTTTTTCTCTAAGCGCACCTCAACGCGTGTGTAGTGAATGAGAGCCAGATATAGCTGCATCAGTAGGGTGCGGAGCTGGAGATTCCGGTTCCATTCGAGCGCATGGCCGGCGGCTTGGTATCCCTCCCAGAAAGCGGATTGCTGATCAAATAAAAGAAAATCCCCGGCGGGATCGCCCCAATAGGCGCAGTCCGGATCGATCACCGCGCTGAACAGAGGCGCTCCGGCCTCCTGCCGGACGAAAATATGCTCCGGGCGCAGATCAAAATGCACGAGGCAGGGCGTTTTGACCACATCCAGCTCCCGTTCAAAGTGCCGCAGTGTTTCCCGTACCTCACGCACACAGGGGATTTCTGCCCCGAGCCGCTTCGCATCGGCAATGATATGGTGCGTCATTTCCAGGTATGCATCCCGCCAACTGCCGCGCAGGCCCCATTGCTCGTAACCGAAGCCCTCGCCCCAAATGGCGTGGAGCTGTGCGGTAGCCTCGCCTAAGGCGCGCATTAGATCGGGAGATTGGCGGACGTCACGCGGCATTTGGGCGAGCGGGCAGCCTTCCAATTCCTCCATAAGAAACCAGTCGCAGGGCATACATTTACCGCTGAAATCGCTGAATATTACACGGGGAACGCGGATGCTGGTATGGCTTCGGATCAGGTCATAGGCAGTCAGCTCCGTGTGCATCATATTGCGCTCATGCGTGAGCACCGGCGCGCCGTATCGCGGCGACATCTTCAGGATGAAGATGCCATGTGCGGCGGTGCTCACGCGATACACAGAGTTGAAACCGCCGCTGTCCGCCGGAAAGAACTCCTGCGCATCGCTGATGCCGGCGCGTGAACACATCTGCGCCAGCTCCCGGTTGGAGGGGAGCAACTTTGTTTTGCTTTGTATCATAAAAATCGGCTCTTTTCCTTGGGATCAATGCGGTGCTTTTGCTTGTATGCGCAATGGCACCCTGCAATTGCCTGTTAATCTAGGACTTTTTTCATTATACCGCTCTTTGCTAGAAAAAGAAACGGGAAAATTGCGCCAAGCTGCTGGGAAAACGGCCGAATCTGCAAGAAGCTTGAAGATTGCCGATTTATGATGTATGATAGATACGCTTTGCGGCTGCCAGGGGGAAGGATATCTGGCAGCCGCCGAAAACATCCGGCCTGCTGGCCGCTGCTAGGAAAGAGAAGTGGCAATGAAAATAGTAATTGTAGGCGACGGAAAAATGGGCTTTACCCTGACGCGTCACCTCTCCGAAGAAGGACACGACGTAACCGTTATCGACCATAACGCCGAGATTTTGGAGCGCACGGGGGACATCCTCGACGTGGCCTGTCTGCGAGGGGATGGCATCAGCCTGGCGGTGCTGGCCGAGGCGGGCGCGGATGAGTGCGACCTTCTCATCGCCGTTACGTCGAGAGACGAGGTTAACATTATTTGCTGTATGTTGGCGCGCAAGCTCGGCGCACGCCATACCATCGCGCGCGTGCGCAACCCGGAATATGCCAAAAGCCTATTTTTCATCCGGGAAGAATTGGGATTAAGCATGTTGATTAATCCGGAGATGGATGCGGCAACCGAAATTTTTCGTTTGTTGCGTTTCCCAACCGCTTTAAAAATTGATTTCCTTGCCAAAGGCAGGGTTGAATTGCTGACGTTCCGCCTAACGGCGGACAGCCCTTTGGCGGGCAAGGCGTTGCATGCGCTGAAATCCCGTGTGCTGGTCTGTACGGTGCAGCGTGACGGCGCGGTCTATATTCCGGACGGGGATTTTGTGCTGCAAGGAGGCGACACGATTTCGGTGACCGCCTCTCCGAAGGATGTCGCCGCGTTTTTTCACACAACGGGCATCCGGGGGCAGAAGATCAATCTGTGATGATCGTCGGAGGCGGAAAAATCAGCTTCTATCTTGCCCGCCTGCTCTGTGAAAGCGGTTTGCAGGTAAAAATTCTGGAAAAGGATAAAGAGCGCTGCGACCTGCTTTCTGAGCTGCTGCCGCGCGCAATGGTGATCTGCGGAGACGGCTCCGATCAAACGCTTTTAATGGAAGAAGATCTCGACCGCACGGACGCTCTCGTTGCCTTAACGAATATGGATGAGGAAAACGTAATCATTTCCATGTTTGCCACGCTTCATGAGGTGGGTAAGGTAATTGCAAAGATCAATCATATTAGCTTAGATAAAATTCTTGAAAAATCAGGTGTGGACTGCACGGTCACGCCACACCTGATTTCTTCTAATCAGATTGTGCAATATGTCCGCGCGATGCAGAATTCGCGCGGCAATGGCGTAGAATCGATGGTAAGGCTTGGCAGCGGTGCGGTGGAAGCCTTGGAATTCCACGTGAAGGAGAGCTTTGAGGCCTGCGATGTATCGCTGAAAACGTTGGCGCTGAAAAAAGAGCTGCTCATTGCTTCAATCATTCGTGGCGGAAAGGTGATTTACCCCACGGGCAGCGACTGCATCCGGGCCGGTGATAACGTGATTGTGATCACCATGCGGCAGCGGCTGGAGGATCTGAACGATATCCTGCTGTAGGCGCCCTGCTGCCCGCTGGAAAGAAATCGACAAGGAAGGTTTTTCATGAACCGCAAGCTTGTATTGAAAATGCTGGGCTATGTCTTGGCTTTAGAGGCCGGCCTTCTAATGCTTCCGCTGATGGTAGGCCTGTATTACCGGGAGAGGTGTGTGCTCTCCCTGCTGGCGACGATCGTTTTGCTTTTGGCGGCAGGCATTCCATTACTTTGCCTGAAGGTGACGAACAAAAGCATGTATGCGCGGGAGGGCTACATTATCGTAGCGTTCTCATGGATTTTACTATCCCTGTTCGGTGCGCTGCCCTTTTATCTGAGCGGCGCGATTCCATCCTATATCGACAGCCTGTTTGAAACGGTTTCAGGCTTTACCACCACTGGCGCGAGCATTCTGAGCAATGTGGAGGCCATACCGAAAAGCCTGCTGTTCTGGCGCAGCTTTACGCACTGGGTCGGCGGCATGGGGATCCTTGTATTTGCGCTGGCAATTCTGCCCGGGGTGAACGAACGCTCCATCTATGTGATGCGCGCGGAGGTGCCCGGCCCTTCGGTTGGAAAGCTCGTTCCCAAAACCCACAAGACGGCTACGGTGCTTTATTTGATCTATTTTGCGATGACGGTTGTGGAAATTGTGCTTCTGCTTTTCCGTATGCCGCTGTTTGACAGCCTAATTACAGCCTTCGGCACTGCCGGCACAGGCGGTTTTTCCAATCGCAATGCCAGCATCGGCGCCTATAACAGCGCGTATGTAGATGGTGTGGTCACGGTATTCATGCTGCTGTTTGGCGTTAATTTTAATATTTATTACCTCTTTTTGCGCAAGCAATTTCGTCAGGGGATCAAGAGCGAGGAGCTGCGTTGGTATGTGTGCCTATCGGGGCTTTCCATGCTGGTAATCACTCTGAATATCCTACCGCAGTCGCCTTCTTTGGGCCGTGCGTTCCGGGAGGCGTCCTTTCAGGTCGGCTCGATTATCACAACGACCGGCTACGCCACGGCTGATTATAACCTGTGGCCGGAGCTGTCGCGCATGATCCTATTTCTGCTGATGATCGTCGGCGCGTGCGGCGGTTCCACCGGGGGCGGCGTGAAGGTATCCCGCCTGGTAATCGTGTTGAAGAAGCTCTATTATGATGTTATCCGTATGCTGCACCCGCGCAGCGTGCATCCAATCCGGTTGGAAGGAAAGCGGTTGGATGATGAAACGGTCAATCGAGCAAGTGTGTTTTTGCTTTCTTACCTGTTTATTATTTTTATCCTCTCATTGCTGGTTTCAGCGGACGGCTACGATTTTGAAACAACGTTGAGCTCCGTTACCGCCTGCATGGGAAATATCGGCCCGGGCTTGGCATGGTGGGGCCGACAGGGAACTTCAGCCATTTTTCCGGTTTCTCCAAAATGATCCTGTCGTTGGCGATGCTGCTGGGCAGGCTTGAAATTTTTCCGCTGTTTTTAATGGCCTCTCCGGAGCTTTACCGCAGCAGGCATAAAAAACGTGCGGCTGGGCTCGATGCCCTGCGCTGAAAAGGCCAGGCAAGTTTTTTGACCCTTTCAGAGAAAGGATGGTGATGGCGATGCGTCTTTTGGTGATCGATGGGCAGGGCGGCGGCGTTGGTAGCCGCTTGGTCGCTCCCTGCGTGAAAAGGAGCTGCCCAATGTGGAGGTGATCTGCGTGGGCACCAATGTGCTGGCCACGAATGCGATGCTCAAGGCCGGTGCGGATGCGGGCGCAACAGGGGAAAACGCCGTGGTTTACAATGCCGCACGCGCGGATGTGATTTTGGGCCCGATCGGCCTGCTGCTGGCCAACGCGATGCTGGGCGAAATCACGCCCCAAATGGCGCGCGCCATCTCGGAAAGCAGCGCACAGAAGCTATTGATCCCTGTTTCCAAATGTGCGGTTAGCGTGATGGGGGTAGAGAATCAGCCCCTCTCCGCCTATATCGCACAGGCGGCGGATACGGTTTGCCGGATTTGTATGCACAGGCCGGGGGAAAGTGAGCCCCAGCGCGTGTGACCATGTTTGAACCGTTATCCTGTGGACGCCACAAGAGATATTCCAACAGAGGGGGCGCCCTGCCGGTGTGAAAGGCCGCAGCACCCTTCTTGCAAACTGCTTGACGCAGGAACAGAATCCTCATTAAGGATGGCAATATGAAACTTTACTATGATCTTCATCTGCATTCCTGTCTCTCCCCCTGCGGAGATAACGATATGACCCCCTACAACCTTGTCCACATGGCGGCGTTACAGGGGATGCAGATGATTGCGCTGACGGATCATAATTCCTGCCTGAACTGTCCCGCCGCGATGGAGGTGGGTATGCAGACGGGCCTGTTGGTGATCCCCGGCATGGAATTGTGTACGGCGGAGGAGGCACATGTCGTCTGCCTTTTTCCCGCGCTCGAACCGGCGATGTTTTTTTCCGAATTTATTAAAACGCATATTCCACCCGTTCAAAATCGTACGGAGATTTTCGGCGAGCAGCGCGTGATGAATGCGGAGGACGGCATCCTTGGCATGGAATCTACTCTGCTGACGACGGCTTCAGAAATTCGAGTGGATCGTGTTGCGCCGCTTGTGCGCGAATATGGCGGCGTTTGCTTCCCCGCGCATCTGGATCGGCCCTCCTACAGCGTGATTTCCAGCCTCGGCACATTTGAGGCGGCATGGGGGTTCCATGCGGCGGAGCTGACGCGCGCTGCGGAGGCGGCGGATTATACGGCGCGGTATCCGGCGCTTGAGGGCCTGCCGCTTCTGTGCGATTCGGATGCGCATTATTTGGAAAACATTCCCGAGGCGGCGGCTTGGCTCGATTTGGAGGAATGCACAATCCCCGCGCTTTTTGCTGTGCTGAAGGGGGAAAAAGCCTGCGCTTGGGGCCGGGATTGATAAACGGTATTAAAAAATCAATCGGGACGGATGTTCTTAATGCGAGAAAGAGGTGTGTGCGATGGGTTTTATCTGTGCGGTCTGCGGCGAGAAAAAGAGCGGCTTTTCTATGCCCTATCAAATTTTTGGAAAAGACGGCAGGGAGTATCCCGCATGTATTGCGTGCAGCAAGATATATGATGCACTGGGCTCGAAGGATTGCGGCGAGTTGGAGCGGGCACAGGCCGATTTGCAGGAGAAGTTGCGTGCGAACCCGCAGATGGAGCTTTCCTTGCGGGATCTGCTGCAAAAACGGCTGCTTGCATCCAGGGAGCGTCTCCAACAAATTGGAGAGCGCCAAAAGGTGCGTGATAACCTGGCAACGCTTCAAAAGACCATGCCGCAGACCACCGGCTATTCCTTTGAAGGGTACCGAATCGAAGCATACTGCGGCGTTGTATGCGCGGAGGTTGTGATGGGCACGGGCTTTTTCAGCGAATGGAGCGCAAGCGTTTCTGATTTATTTGGCGAGCACAGCAATGCGTTTGAATCAAAATTGGAAGAAGCACGCAGGGCTGCAATGCGCCGTTTGGTTGAAAAGACCGCGCTGGCGGGAGGAAATGCATTGATCGGAATTGATTTTGATTACGTCAATTTTGTTGGAAACCTCATGGGCGTCATCGCGAGCGGGACTGCTGTTAAAATTGAGCCAAATGAGGTGGAAAACGAAAAATAGGATTGATCCAACGTGTTTTTCATATACTGTTATCGAAGTAGTTTTTTTGAGAGAAGGAGGGTTTTGCTTGCCCGATTGTCCCCACAATTCCCGCGATGTGCGGTATAAAAGCAAATTTGGAGCTGTCCCAGCGGGGGAAAGCGTGCGTTACCGCCTAATGCTCCCGCGCGGCATCCATTGTGTTGCGGCCTGGTTTGTCGTCCACAGGGATGACCGTGTCGAATGGGAATATCATCCCATGGAATGGGATGGGATGCAGGGCTCCTATTCAGAATGGTGGCGCACGGAATATGCAGCGCCGGAAAAAGGGTTGTATTGGTATCATTTTGAATATGACACTGATTGGGGCCGCGCGCGAGTGACGCATGCGGGCAACGGGCTGGGACAGGTCGCTTTTGAAGGGGAGGATTGGCAGCTCACCGTGACGGATCCCGCCTTTACCACCCCGGAATGGCTCAAAGGCGGAATCATCTATCAAATTTTTCCGGACCGGTTCTGTAAAGGCGGTTCGCGCCGGTCAACTGTGCCGGAGGGGCGTGTTCTGCGGGATGATTGGGGCGGTGAACCGGAATGGCGCCCCACGAGCGACGGTAAAGTGCTCAATAACGACTTCTTCGGCGGCAATTTGAACGGGATCATCGAAAAGCTTCCCATGCTTGCCGCCTTAGGCGTGACTTGTCTCTACCTTAACCCGGTGTTTGAGGCACAATCCAACCATCGGTACGATACGGCGGATTACTGTCAGATCGACCCCTTGCTCGGGTCGGAAGCAGATTTTTCCTCCCTATGCAAGGAGGCGGCCAAGCGCAAGATCCGCGTGATGCTCGACGGTGTTTTCAGCCATACGGGCAGCGACAGTGTCTATTTCAACCAGAACGGCCGCTATCCCGGCTTAGGAGCCTATCAATCGCAACAATCCCCCTATTATTCCTGGTATCAGTTTCGAACCTGGCCGGATGATTATGCCTCCTGGTGGGGCGTAAAGATCCTGCCGGAGGTGCACGAGGAGGATCCGGGGTTTTTAAAATTTATCACCGGGGAAAACGGCGTTGTGCGCAAGTGGCTACGGGCCGGCGCTTCCGGCTGGCGGCTGGATGTGGCGGATGAGCTGCCCGATGTGTTTCTCGATGCGCTGCGCCGGGCCGCAAAGGCGGAAAAAGCGGATGCCCTGGTGCTTGGCGAGGTTTGGGAGGACGCCTCCAATAAATACAGCTATGGCCTTCGCCGCCGCTATTTGCTGGGGGATCAGCTTGACAGTGTGATGAATTATCCCTTTGCCAACGCGGTGTTGTCGTTTTTGCGCAGCGGCTCTTCCGACGGCTTTTTTGATACGATTCTGTCAATCGTAGAGCACTATCCGCCGCAGGTGCTGCATCTCCTGATGAACCATATCGGCACACATGATACCCCGCGTGCATTGACGGCGCTGGCAGGCGAGGAGGCCAACGGCCGCGGGCGGGAATGGCAGAGCGGCAGAATGCTCTCCCCGGAACAGCGGCGCGCGGCCTGAAGCTGATGCGCCTTGCAACGGCGATTCAATATACCCTGCCGGGCGTTCCCTCCATTTATTATGGGGATGAGGCCGGGATGGAGGGATACGGAGACCCCTTCAACCGCGGCTGTTACCCATGGGGCAGGAGGATCGGGAACTGCTCGCGTGGTACCACAGGCTGGGGCATGGTGCGGCGCGCCTGCCCCGCATTGGCGGATGGAGAGTTTGAGCCGGTTTGGTCCGAGGGCGGCATGATTGCCTTTGCACGGAACAAGGGGAGCGACCGGATTTTAACGGTTATCAACCGCGGCGATCATGATTACACCTATGCCCTGCCGTATGACTGGCGGGCAGCAAAGGGCTTAATGGGCGTGATGCCGTGGGAAGGCTGCCTGACGATGCCGCCGCTGAGCTGTGCGGTGCTGGGCTTGGGCGGCTGGATGGAGCAGGTTTGATGAGTGATAAGCGAGGCTGGTGTATAATGTCTGGCCAATACCCCGGAAAACGAGCAGTGAAAAAGGGCCTCCTGTTGTAGAATGGAACTACGGCAGGGGGCCGTTACTATGCCCAGAGCGTATATGAAAAAATAGCCGGTGGTTTTCTGCGTTGGTCAACAATGTGTATCCCTGTGATCCGCGTGCTTTTGGCCAGATTTGTTTTGGAAATGGGCCTGCGGTTGATGCGGGAACCGCCGTATTTGCCCCTTGTATAAACACATATTATTACCCGGCCTGCGGGCGAACTGTGTTCGCCTCGAACGCAGTTCGCCCCTGCGGCGTAATAAAAAATAGCCGATAACCATTTGCTGACATGAACAGCGCGTATCCCTTTGTTCCATGAGGTTACAGTCGGCTTTGTTTTGTTACTCGCTTCGCTTCGTAATAAAATATAGAAATTTTGAGCGGAGAAGTATTTTGGCGGAATGGGTCGGGAGAAACGAACCGAGAAATAGCGAGGCCTTTCCCCCGGATTAGATATCTTTAATGTTATCCATGCCTCATTCGTTCATATCCGCCCTTGTAATAACAGGTTGGTTTTATGATACGACAGTTGCATCAGTTTACGGGGGGACACATTGGTTTTCAGCCCGTGACCGCATCCCTGGCTGCGTTATCCTCCTTGCCAGAGATTACGGCCACGGGCTGAACTGCGAAGCACCGCCAAGCGTCCCAGGCGCGGAATGATAAGGCCGCAGGGCGACGGCTGGCTGACGTCAGTCGAGCCCGAGAACGCAGCCAGCGTGCGTCTGGGCGCGCCCTGACGGCAATGTTCACCCTTGCGCACGGATGCTTGTGTAAGCAGTTGAAAAAAAAGCAGGAATCCTGTATACTGAATCCAGAATCTAATCGATCGATCGGGAGGGCTTTCCATGACAGTGCAAAAAATTAAGGAACTTTTAGACGCACAGGTCCTATGCGGTGAAAGCTTATTGGAGCGGGAGGTGCACACCGCCTGCGGGAGCGATATGATGAGCGATGTGCTCGCATTTGTCAAGGAGCAGGCAGTTCTGCTCACGGGGCTAGTCAATCCTCAGGTAATCCGTACGGCGGAGATGATGGATATGCAGTGCATCGTTTTTGTACGCGGCAAGCAGCCGGATGAGGATATGAAGGCCTTGGCAGCAGAGCGCGGTATGGTGCTACTCTCTACGGAATACGAAATGTTTACCTCCTGTGGGATGCTCTATGCAAACGGCCTGCGCGGCCGCAGCGGTGCCTGATGGAATGCAGCAGTGGGGGAGAAACTCAGTCAGGTGATAACTGCGAAAAGGATGGTCATAGAGAATGGACAGCGTAAAACTGCATTATGAGGTGTCGGGAGATGACTTCACCCGCGCGGGGGAGGCTTCCGGCGATGTCAAGCGCGTGCTCAAGGAGCTGGGGTTTGATCCGGATGTTGTGCGCAACGTCTCCATCGCCATGTATGAGGGGGAGATCAACATGGTCATCCATGCCGGCGGCGGGGAGATCGATGTGGAGATTTCACCGGATTGCATCCAGATGGTGCTTGCCGATCACGGCCCCGGTATTAAGGATGTGGAGCTTGCCATGAAGGCGGGCTATTCTACCGCGCCGGATCAGGTGCGTTCCCTTGGCTTCGGCGCGGGGATGGGGCTCCCCAATATTAAAAAATATACGGACGAAATGGTGATTGAAACGGAGATTGACGTTGGCACTACCATGCGCCTGAAAGTCTATACCCAAAACCAGCCGTCGGCCTGAACAATGATGCTGTCAGGCTGTGAGAAAGGGCCCGATGGGCTTTGCCCCACGGGGAAGAGGTGACGACAAATGGAGGCTTTTTTCCATTCGGTGCGTCTGGATGAGGAAAAATGCGAGGGCTGCACCAATTGCATCAAGCGGTGCCCCACCGAAGCAATCCGTGTGCGTAATGGGAAGGCGCACATTATTTCCGAGCGCTGCATCGATTGCGGCGAATGCATCCGAATCTGCCCGCACCACGCGAAATATGCGGAGTGCGATTCCTTCAATAAAATACTGGATTATAAATACCGTGTCGCGCTGCCTGCGCCAACGCTGTACGGCCAGTTTAATAATCTGGACGATGTGGATTATGTGCTGACTGCATTGAAATCGATGGGCTTTGACGATGCGTTTGAGGTGTCCCGCGGGGCGGAGCTCGTCAGCAGCGCCACCAGGATTCTGATGGAGAGCGGAAAGCTGAAAAAGCCCGTGATTTCCTCTGCTTGCCCGGCGGTGTGTAGGCTCATCCGCGTCCGATTCCCGAAGCTGATCGATCATCTGCTCGATCTGAATTCCCCAATGGAGGAGGCGGCAAGGCTCGCCCGCATTGAGGCGGTGGAGAAAACGGGGCTTGCTCCATCGGAGATCGGCATCTTTTCCTGACACCCTGCCCGGCGAAAAACACGGCGGTCAAGCAACCGCTAGGCTGGAGAAATCCAATGTGGATGGCGTGGTGGCGATCAAAAACGTATACCCTGTCCTGTTCCAGCAGATGGATAAGGTCAAATCGCCGGAGAATATGCGTCAGTCGGGCTCATCGGCGTGAGCTGGGCCGGCAGCGGCGGGGAATCTGCGGCGCTCCTGCGCGACCGTTACCTTGCTGCGGACGGCACGGAGAATGTGATCAAAGTGCTTGAAGAGCTGGAGGATGAAAAGCTTAACGATATCGATTTTATTGAGCTTAACGCCTGCACAGGCGGCTGCGTTGGCGGCGTGCTCACGGTGGAAAACCCATTTGTCGCCCGCGCGCGGCTGCAAAGGCTCCGGCGCTACCTGCCCGTTTCCTGCAATCATTTGGAGGATGACGAAATTCCGCGGGAGATGTATTGGCAGCGCCCGCTGGAGGCGAGCTCTGTTTTGAAGCTGGCGGATAACGTAATTGATGCGATGAAGCGCATGAATGAATTAAACGAATTGCACGAGCGGCTACCGGGGTTGGATTGCGGCACCTGCGGCGCGCCTTCCTGCCGGGCACTCGCAGAGGATATCGTGCGGGGCATGGCCAGCGAGCAGGATTGTGTGTTCTTCATGAGCAAGCAGGCGAAATCCACAGAATTTGAGAACTACATACCTGCCCCCTTCCGCAAGAAGGAAGAGAGAGATACGGATTAGAATCCTACTGAAATCAGCTAAAAACCTGGCCGGAAGGATGTGGAGAAAATGACGGTAGAAGAGCTTGCACAGCGCCTGGAGCTGCGTGTGGCCGTGGGTGGGGAGGCGCTTTCCCGCGAGGTGGCGGGCGGCTACTGCGGCGACTTGCTCAGTTGGGTGATGTCCCGCGCGCAGAGTGGCGACGTGTGGTTCACCGTAATGGGCAATGTCAATTCCATTGCCGTGGCGATGCTTGCGGACGTGGCCTGCATCGTGTTGTGCGAGGATGCGCCGCTCGATGAGGACGCGCGCGCGCGTGCACAAGAAAAAGGGATTGCCGTGCTGGTGAGTGAGGAGAATGCTTACCGGCTCGCCTCCCGGTTATCTGTTCTGATCTGACGAAACGGCAAACACGGGTTTGCCGCGTAAGAATATGCCGAAAACGGGGCAAAAGGGACTCATGCAAAGTGCGGGGCGTTTTGCATGGAGTCCTTTTTGTTTTGTGACGAAATTGTCATCCGCCGGTCACCGGATATTCACCTTGCGCCTTTATACTGAAGGCAAAGCAGATGGGGAAGGGAATCGTTCGCCTTGGGTTGAAACACGAATATATCAACTCTGCCCTTCCCCAATCGAAGTGAACATTTTTATGCTGAAAAAAGTGGAGCAGAGTAGGAGGAAAGATATCATGATGGAAATTTTACGCGTAGAGCACCTGAACAAAATCTATGGCAGCGGAGATACCGCTGTGCATGCGCTGGACGACGTATCGTTCACGGTAGAAAAAGGCGAATTCGTTGCGATCGTCGGCCCTTCAGGCTCCGGTAAATCAACATTAATGCACATTCTTGGCGGCGTGGACAGCCCAACTTCGGGCAAAGTGTTCGTCGATGGTACGGAGATCGGCACACTGGATGAAACAGAGCTTGCCATTTTCCGCAGGCGGCAGATCGGGCTGATCTATCAGTTTACAATCTGATCCCTGTTTTGAATATAAAAGAGAACATCACGCTTCCGCTCCTGCTCGACGGGCGAGAGGTAGATGAGAAATCGCTTTCCGATCTGGTGAGCTCGCTCGGGCTTACCGACCGGTTGGGCTACCTGCCTAATCAGCTTTCCGGCGGGCAGCAGCAGCGCGTGTCCATCGGGCGCGCGCTGATTACGCACCCCGCGTTGATCCTCGCGGATGAGCCGACGGGAAACCTGGATCGACAAAACAGCGCGGAGATCATCGAGCTGTTAAAGATGTTCAATCGGCAGCATAGCCAAACGCTGCTGGTCATCACGCATGATGAAAATATCGCCTTGCAGGCAGATCGAATCCTTGTCGTGGAGGATGGCAGGATCATGCGGGATGAGACGGCTGCGCTCCTGCCCCGGAGGGGAGGGGAAAGCGCAATGAATATTGTCAACCGGCTCACCCTACGCTGCCTGAGGCTGAATAAGCGGCGCACGTTGGTGACAATCATTGGGATCATTCTTTCTGTCGCGATGCTCACGGCGATCTCAACGATCTTCTTTTCGTTTATGGATCTGATGCAGCGTGATACGATTGCAAAATCCGGCGAGTGGCATGCGAGCCTCAACGGCGTGGAGCCGGAGAAGCTGGCCCAGGCGGAGCAGGCGGAAAATGTGAAAGCTGTTCTGTTGACGCGGAATATTGGTTTCACAAAATTTATAGAATCAAAAAATCCGGATAAGCCGTTTTTCTATATTGAAGAATATAATACACCGGCTTTTACACACCTCAATCAAACGCTGGCATCGGGGCGGCTGCCGCAGCGAGCGGGAGAGGCCGCAATCTCCCAGGATGCACTCAACGCTGGGGCAAGGCTGCAAATCGGCGATACCGTTACGTTTCAGCTTGGCTATCGGATTGGCGATCCAGGCGGCTCCGGGAGTGAGAAACGGCTAAGCACAGGGGATTATCCTGTGAGAAACACAGATGGTTCTCTAGCGGAGCGCTTTGAGCCGAGAGGGGAAAGGACTTATACAATCACCGGCATCCTGAAGGGCGCTTCGGGAAAATATGATAACGAAATGGCCAGCGCGTTTCCGATCATCGGCTATTGTGACGCGGCTTCTCTTGCCGATGAGGGGGAACTAGCCGATCCCGCTCTGGTATTTGACCCAGTGCGCCGTTCGATTTATCAGGAGGTGGAGGAGCTGGCGGATAAGATCGGCGCACAAGGATATCAATTCAACGGCTCGCTGTTGCGCTTTTACGGCCTGACAAGCAGGGACGCCCTGCAAAGCGCGGTGAGCCTGTTCGCAGGCATTCTGCTGCTGGTGGTTATCACCGGTTCGGTGATGTTGATTTACAACGCCTTTTCCATCTCCGTTGCGGAGCGTAGCCGGTATCTTGGGATGCTGGCAAGTGTGGGCGCTACCAAGCGGCAAAAACGCGGCTCAGTCTATTTTGAGGGATTTCTGCTGGGAATCATTGCGATCCCGGCTGGGTTGCTGGCCGGGCTGGGCGGGATCGGCGTCACCTTCGCCCTGATGAACACCGCGCTTAGGGATGCGCTCGGTCTGATTGTAGATGTGCGCATGGTGCTTCGCCGCTGTCGATTCTGCTGTCTGTGCTGTTGTCCGTGCTGGTGATTTTTTTCTCTGTCTGGCGGCCAGCCCGGCGAGCTCTCGCACGATGCCGATCGATGCGATTCGGCAGACAAAAGAGGTAAAGCTTTCCGGCAAAATGGTGAAAACCTCGCGCCTGACGCGCCGGCTTTTCGGATTTGAAGGCGAGATTGCGCTGAAAAACCTGAAACGCAACCGTGGCCGTTATCGTACGACGCTCCTTTCCCTGACGGTGAGTGTCGTGCTGTTCTTGACGGTATCCTTCGGCATCCAATTGGCCGTGACAGCCTACGGATTGGAGGAGGAGGGTTATGCCTGCGATATGATCGTCATGCCCAGAGGCCTGGAGAAATCGCAGCAGAAGGAGCTATTTCAGCGTATTCTGGCTGAAGGCCAGGTAACAAGGTATACCATTGAAGATAGCATGAACTTTCAAACAGCACTCCCAGAGGAGGATGTGAACCGGGAATTCTGCTCGCAGGCTGGCTTTTCAAAGGCGGGCGGAAAATATATCGTGCCCATCAGCATCCTAATTTTGGAGGAGTCTTCTTTCAAAGCCTATGCGAAGGAAGTTGATGTGGATCTGGGAGATTATGGAAATCCACAGGAGCGCAAGGCCATTTTGGTGAACCGGGATACCTGGCGGGTGCAGGATGCAGAAACGCAGGAGCGAATTATAAAAACATTTGATCTGCTCGAATTGAAACGCGGCGACCGGGTTTTGCTGTCGCGGCTGTCAGGAAAAGCAGAAGCCGAGCAGACGTTTGGAGCCATCCGTATCGCAGATATCGTTTCACAAAAGCCCTTTGGCGTGTCAGATGCATTCGGCGTGATGCTCGTCGTGCCGGAGCAGACGGGCCGCGCGATGCGCGCGGCCTATGCAGAAAAGCTCAGTGGAGAGGAGAAGCAATCCATGCTGGAGGAATTTTCATCCCTTCGGTTGGATACGGACGCCCCCGATAAGGTGCGTGAAATTCTTGAAGGCTATCATACGCCGGGGCTCCCGGAACAAGTGGTTTATAATGATTATGCGGAATCGCAGGAGGAGTTTGAGCATGTAATTCTAATCATCTCTGTTTTTTCGGGCGGCTTTATCGCCCTGATCACGCTCATCTGTGTGGCGAATATGTTTAATACGATTTCTACCAGCATGGTCTTGCGTCAGCGTGAGTTTGCCATGCTGCAATCGGTCGGCATGACGCCGAAGGGCTTCCGGAAGATGGTCCGCTTTGAGAGCCTGTTCTACGCCCTGAAAACGCTGCTGTATGGCTTACCGTTCAGCTTTGTCATAATGGCTCTGCTCCAGCTGGCGCTTGGGAGGAGCTTTGATATTCCCTTTCAGATGCCGTGGCTTGCCCTGCTCTGTGTGGTGGCGGGCGTGCTGGCAATCGTGGGGCTTACGATGCTTTATGCGAGCGCTAAGCTGAAAAAGGGGAATATGATTGATACACTTAAGAATGAAAATATATAAGGAAATTTTGGGACGCGCTGCGGCTAAACTGCGGCGTGTCCCCCTTCGTTTTCGTGTGGAATTGGTCAAAGAGGTTCCGAAGGGGGGAGGGATGTGGTATAATAGCTTCAAACAAAGTTTGAAGCATTGGAAAAATGCCTGTCGGCGCGAAACGCTCCTGCCGCAAAGCGGCAACGCCATTTTTCGCAAAGATTGGCCTTGCGTGTATGGTATGATAGCTTCAAACAGAGTTTGAAGCATTGGAAAAATGTCTGTCGGCGTGAAACGCCTCCTGCCGCGATGCGGCAACGCCATTTTTCGTAGAGAGTTTTTGCACATGGTGTAATAGCTTCAAACAGAGTTTGAAGCATTGGAAAAATGTCTGTCGGCGTGAAACGCTCCTGCCGCGATGCGGCAACGCCATTTTTCGCAGAGGCCGGTCTGGTGTATAATGATATGAAAGCTCCAAACGGGCCGCAAAGTTTCAAGCTTTGCAACTTGGAAGCTGTTTACGGCGCAGGATACCTTTGCTGTTTTGCCGAAACAGTCTAAAATCTAATTTTGGAGACAAACGGTGCGGTTGCACCGACTGATGATAAGGAAAGGGTGATCACCGTGAAGGAGTTTATGGGAGAGGATTTTTTATTGGATACCGAAACGGCGCGCCGTCTCTTCCGTGAGGGTGCGCAGAATACGCCGATTTTTGATTGGCACTGCCATCTCTCCCCAAAGGAAATCTATGAAAACCGTGAGCCGGAGGATATCGCGGCTTTATGGCTTGGCGGTGATCACTATAAATGGCGTGCGATGCGTTCCTATGGTATTGAGGAACAATACATCACTGGAGACGCGAGCGGGTATGAAAAAATTTAAGGCTTATGCTCCATGATGCCCGCCTGCATCGGAAACCCGCTTTACCACTGGTCGCATTTGGAGCTGCGCAGGTATTTCGGCATCGAGGAAACCCTGAGCGACAAAACAGCGGATACAATTTGGCACCGCGCAAATGAGCGCATCCATGCGGGCGGTTTTACTCCGCGCGGGCTGATTGAAAAGTCAAATGTGGCGGCCCTATGCACCACGGACGACCCGGCCGACACGCTGGAATACCACCAGCTGCTCAAGGCGGAAAAAGGCTTCAACTGCCGTGTGCTGCCCGCCTTCCGGCCCGATAAGGCACTTGGCATTGAACAGCCCGGCTTCCCGGATTGGATTTCTGTGATGGAGCAAACAGCGGGCGAGGGCATCGGTTCCTTTGCCACCCTGTGCGAAGTGCTCAAGAAGCGGATCGCTTTTTTCGATTCCCTCGGCTGCCGCGCCAGCGACCATGCCTTTGGCCGCGTGCCTTACGCGGAGGCGACGGAGTTTCAGCTGGAGGAGATTTTTGAAAAGGGCGTGGCAAGGGCTCCCCTTTCGCAGTGGGAAATGGAGGCATACCGCACGGCGCTCCTGCAAGCGATGGCGCGTGAATACGCCCGTTTGGGCTGGGGCATGGAGCTGCATATCGGCCCAATGCGCAATAACAATACGCGCATGTTTCAGGCGCTTGGCCCCGATGCGGGCTTTGACTCCTGCGCGGATGACGCAGCGGCGCACAACCTTTCTCGTTTGCTCGACAGCCTCGATGTAGAGGGGAATCTCCCGCGGTCGATCCTTTTCGCGCTTAACCCGAAGGATAATTATGTATTGAGCACGATGCTCGGCAATTTCCAGAACAGCGACGCGCCGGGCAAAATCCAGTTTGGTTCCGCCTGGTGGTTTAACGACCATATCGACGGGATGCGTGAGCAGCTGCGCACGCTTGCAAACACGGGGGTTCTCGGCCGGTTTGTCGGCATGGTGACGGATTCCCGCTCGTTTTTATCCTACCCGCGGCATGAGTATTTCCGCCGCATCCTCTGCGGGATGCTTGGTGAGATGGTGGAGGAGCTGGTACCCGGCTGACATGGACACGCTGGTTGGGATTGTGCGGGATATCAGCTATGAGAATGCGGTGCGGTATTTTGGCATTTAGATGATTGATAAACGGAAAAAGAGCTCCCCATCTGCTGTGACCTGCACCCCATTTGTTAGACAGTATGGTATACTGGATAACAAGTGGGGTGCAGGTCACTCCAAGAGATGTGCGGGCTGTTTTTATAGATTTTGTTTAGCCGGATAGAAATATGCCTTTTACCGCAGCTTCTTCAAATCCTCCTCCGCCAACGACGCAAGGTATTCGTCATACGTCTCCTTGCGGTCGATCACACGGTCAGGCAGGATTTCGATGATCCGGTCCGCAATCGTCTGCACGAACTGATGGTCGTGCGAGGTGAAGAGCAGCGTGCCGGGGAAGCTGATGAGCCCGTTATTCAGCGCTGTGATGCTCTCCAGATCCAGATGGTTCGTCGGCTCGTCCAAAATCAGCACGTTTGCGCCGGAAACCATCATCTTGCATAGCATGCAGCGCACGCGCTCGCCGCCGGAGAGCACCTTCGCCTTTTTGGTGGCCTCTTCGCCGGCAAAGAGCATCCGGCCGAGCCAGCCTCGGATATCCGTTTCCAACTGCTCTCGAGAGAACTGGCGCAGCCAGTCGATGAGGGTTAGCTCGCAGCCGTCGAAAAACGCGGAGTTATCGCTCGGGAAGTAGGCGAGCGAGGTCGTCACGCCCCATTTATAGCTGCCTTCATCCGGTTCCAGCTCCCCGGCGAGGATCTGGAAGAGTGTGGTTTTCGCCACTGTATCCGAGCGACAAAGGCAACTTTCTCATTCGGACGGATCGTAAAGCTCACATGGTCAAGCACCTTGCGGTCACCAACCGTTTTCGTCAGGTCCGTCACGGTTAAAAGGTCGTTGCCCACCTCGCGATCCGGCTTGAAAGCCACAAATGGGTAGCGGCGGGAGGAAACGGGCATGGATTCGATATCGAGCTTTCCAGCAGCTTTTTGCGGCTGGTGGCCTGCTTGGATTTAGAGGCGTTTGCGCTGAACCGGGCGATGAATTCCTGCAATTCCTTCTTTTTGGCCTCTGCCTTTTTGTTCTGCTCGCGTAGCTGGCGCTGAGCCAACTGCGTGTATTCATACCAGAAGTCATAGTTGCCGACATACAGCGCGAGCTTGCCGTAATCGATATCCACGATGTGTGTGCAAACCTTGTTGAGAAAATGCCGGTCATGGGAGACGACAATGACCGTGTTTTCAAAGTCGAGCAGGAAATCCTCCAGCCACTGTATGGCAGCGAGATCCAGGTGGTTGGTCGGCTCGTCGAGCAGCAGGATATCCGGATTGCCAAAGAGCGCTTGAGCAAGCAGCACCTTCACCTTATCATCGCCGTCGAGCTCCTTCATTTTGGCGGAATGCTTCTCGTTTTCAATGCCAAGGGCGTTTAGGAGGATCTCCGCGTCGCTCTCAGCACTCCAGCCGTCCATCTCCGCAAATTCGGCCTCCAGCTCGCTGACGAGCAGGCCGTCCTCCTCCGTGAAATCCTCTTTGGAATAGAGGGCCTCCTTTTGATCCATAATCTCCACAAGCTTTGCGTTGCCCATGAGCACGGTGCGAATCACGTCGTATTCGTCGAATGCATAGTGATCCTGTTTTAACACGGAGAGCCGCTCACCGGGAGTGATATTGACTTCGCCCTTATTCGGTTCCAGCTCACCGGAAAGAATTTTCAAAAAGGTAGATTTGCCCGCGCCATTTGCGCCGATGATGCCATAGCAGTTGCCGGCGGAAAAGGTGACGTTCGCCCGCTCAAAGAGCACGCGCCCGCCGTATTGCAGGCTAACATTGGAGGTACTGATCATGAAAAGAGCTCCTTTTTTGGTAATAGGGAATACAAACAGTTTTTTATCATAGCATGGAACCTTTGAAAAAGCAAGCAGTTACGCGGCTTGCAGAGCGGCCGGAGAAAAAATGAAAAAATCCTATTGACAGATGGAACGCCCCGGCATATAATAGCTACAAATCCAAATTGGCAAACCGGTGAGTAAGAGTAGTACCCATGCGAAGCCTTTCTAAGAGAGCCGCAGGCGGTGCGATTGCGGCAAAGGATACCATAGCGAATGGACTTACGAGGCAATCCGAGCCTCTGGTCACAGGGGTTAGGTGCGACGGGAGCTTCACCCGTTACCAGCGAAGCACGCATGGCTGTGCGTGAAAAGAGTGGGCTTGCAGGGTGTGCAAGCCAAGTCGGGTGGTACCGCAGGAGTGATCATCAGCTCTTGTCCCAACAGGAATGTTGAGACAAGGGCTTTTTTATTTTTTAAAAATATGTCAGGAGGGAGCGGCATGGGCGTTCCGGGTAAGCGATGGCGCAGGGGGAAGCAACCTCACGCCGGCCACATCCGTTTTTATCACTTATAAGAGAATGAAAGGAAAGATTATCATGAAAAATTTTACAAAAATGGTTGCCCTTGCGGTGAGCGTGATTCTGATTGTGTGCGCGTTTTCAGCCTGCACTGGTAACGGCACGGGAGAAGAGAGCCAGAATGAGGCGCGGCCTCTGGAGCAGTCAAAAAAATTGGTATCATCCAGTATGCGCCGCACGCCTCGCTTGACAATTGTTACAAAGGCCTGATCCAGGGCTTGGAGAAGGCGGGCTATAAAGACGGTGAAAAAGCGAAGATCGATTTCCAGAATGCAAACGGCGAGGATCAGATGGCAACGCAGATTGCCAACAATATGGCGGCTCAGAAATATGATCTTATCATTGGCATCGCAACGCCTGCCGCAACGGCCGCTTATAGCGCGGCGCGCAGCGCCAATATCCCGACAGTGTTCTGCGCGGTATCTGATCCGGTGGCTGCAAAGCTTGTTACCTCCCTTGACGAGCCCGGCAACAATACGACCGGCACAACCGACCTGTTGAATCTGGAAGCACAGATGAAAATGATCCGCGCCCTCCAACCGGATGCGAAAAAGATCGGAATCCTCTATACCACGAGCGAGGCAAACTCTGTTTCCCACTTAAAGCAGTTCAAGGAGCTCGCTCCGAAATATGGTTTTGAAATTGTGGATATGGGCGTGCAGAGTGCAGCGGATATCCCGCAGGCCGCTGCAACGCTTGCCGCCAAAGTTGATTGCATCAACAATTTTACGGATAATAACGTTGTGAACAACCTCGGCGTGCTGCTCGCCAAGGCGAACGAAGCAGGCATCCCGGTATACGGCTCCGAGATCGAGCAAGTTGAAAAGGCTGCTTAGCCTCCGAAAGCCTTGATTACGTTGCCCTTGGAGAGGAGACGGGCAAACTCGCGGGCCAGGTGCTCGGCGGCGCGGATGCGGGCAGCATCCCGGTTGCCCGTGTGAAGGATAGCGCCCCAGTCTACAACAGCGACGTGCTCGCAAAATTCAAGCTGACCTTGCCGGAGGCTTATAAGGATGCGCAGAAGGTGACGACTGCCTCCTGAGGCAGCTAAAAACGAGGATTGATTGAAGGGCACAGGGCTGGCGTGGATTTCCGCGCCAGCCTCAGGCCTCTTCTTGCAGACTTTGGACATCGGGCTTCGCACACGATAGGAATCACAGTAAAATCTGACAGTTGGTGTCTGTTATCTGAACATCTGTTATCGGAAAGTTGGGTTCTCATATGAATGAACTGTTTGGCATTTTAAAAGCCACGTTGGAGGAGGGCTTCGTCTATGCGATCCTGGCCTACGGCGTGTACATCACCTACAGCATTTTGGATTTTCCGGATCTTTCCGTCGACGGCACCGTGCCATTGGGTGCAGTGCTGACGGGCGTGCTCATTTTGCAGGGCTTCAATCCCTGGTTATGCGTCCTGTTCTCCTTTGTGGTGGGCGCGCTGGCTGGCTGCGTGACCGGGCTTTTAAACGTGAAGTTAAAAATCCGGCCTTTGCTGTGCGGCATCCTTGTGATGACTGCGTTGCTCTCTATCAACCTAGTGCTGGTGATGAAAGGGACGGGCGGGCTGTCGCTCGTGTCGTTCTTTACCTCTCCCACGATCTTTTCGAGTGCGCCCGCAACGCTTCTGCCGGAAACGATCGGCGGCTACACGCTGCGGCCAATTTTTGTGGCGCTGGTGATCGCCGTCGTGTGCAAATATGCGCTCGATTGGTTCCTCTCCACAAAATCCGGCCTGCTGCTTCGGGCCGCGGGCAACAATGAGCAGTATGTGACGATGCTTGCGCGCAGCCCCGGCTCCTCTAAAATTCTCGCCTCGCCATTGGTAACGGCTTTGCCGCCATGGCAGCTCGATCATCGCACAGCAGAAGGCTCCGCTGATTTGCAGATGGGCGTTGGCATGGTGGTGATCGGCCTTGCATCCGTCATCATCGGGCTGAGCCTGTTCCGCCGTGTGCGCTTCCTGCGCGCTACGAGCAAGGTGCTCCTGGGTGCGATCCTCTATAAAGCCTGCCTTGCCGTTGCACTCGCGCTCGGCCTACCTACGCAGTATTTGAAGCTTTTGATGGCAGTGATCTTCACCTTTGCGCTGCTGTCCACCACGATGTTCGGCCGGAAAGGGGGGGCGCGCCATGCTAAAGCTTGACCAGATCACAAAAAAATTCCACATTGGCACGCCGGATGAAACAACGCTGTTTAACCAGTTCTGTTTTGAGGTGCAAAAAGGGGAGTTCGTCTCCATCGTCGGCTCCAATGGCTCTGGTAAGACAACGCTTCTCAATATCGTCTGCGGCTCCCTGCCTGTGGAGGGCGGCAAGGTGTTTTTTGGGGGGAAAGATATTACCCGTTTGTCGGAATACAAACGTGCAGATCAAATCGGCCGCGTGTTTCAGGATCCGAAAAAAGGTACCTGCGACGAATTGACGATTCTTGAAAACATGGCGCTGGCGGATAACAAGCACAAAGCCTACGGCCTTTCCCGCGGGGTGAACAAGCGCCGGACGGACTACTACCGCACGCTGCTCGAAACCTGCGGCATGGGGTTGGAGGATCGGCTGAATGTGAAGGCAGGCACGCTTTCCGGCGGGCAGCGGCAGGCGCTCGCGCTGATTCTCGCCAATATGACGGACATTGAGCTTTTAATCCTCGACGAGCACACCGCCGCACTCGACCCGAAATCCTCCGAGACCGTGATGCGCATTACGGATAAACTCGTGAAGGAAAAACAGGTGACCTCCCTCATGGTCACGCACAACCTGCGTTTTGCGCTGGAATATGGCAGCCGCCTTGTAATGATGCACGAGGGCCGCTGCGTACTCGACGTGCGCGGAGAAGAGAAGCAGAAGCTCGAAATCGACGCCCTGCTCAAGGTGTTCAATGAGATCAGCGTGGAGTGCGGGAATTAAAGAGAATGTGAATCCAGAGAAAAAGCATTTCGGAGAAACAGACTTCTTCGAAATGCTTTTAGTTATTAGATAGAATTTTTTGGAGGATTTTAACAATAAAGATAATAATATTTAGATAACATGTATATAGAATTTTGG
>ENA-OQDW01000244-OQDW01000244.1-human-gut-metagenome-genome-assembly--contig:-NODE-244-length-23481-cov-1.666267_pt1 | contig 23481 bp, 30 predicted proteins | sample MGYA00242784_ERZ504613 | MGnify/ENA primary metagenome ERZ504613 (study PRJEB26092, sample SAMD00036330) | human gut metagenome | host: Homo sapiens | study: EMG produced TPA metagenomics assembly of...
TGGCGCGGGAAACGGTCCGGTCCCTGCGGGTGACGGGGGAGTGGCCGCGGAGGGCATGTCCGGCGGCGGTTGCCGGCGTAATCTCTGAAAAAGCGGAAAGGAGCGTTCCGTATATCCGAAAAAAGGTTAAATTTGAGGGATTCTAAATTTCTAACCTACTATTTTATGAACAACGCTCTATTCAAATTTCAGAAGCCGTGTAACGAACCGGTGAAGGGATACGCTCCCGGTTCGGAGGAGAAGGCGGAACTTAAAAAGGCACTCCACCGGCTCGCATCCGAGAAGTGGGAGATACCGCTCGTTATCGGCGGCCGCGAGGTACGCACGGGTGATACCGGCGAAGTGGTGATGCCGCACGACCACAGACATGTACTCGCTACCTATCACAAGGCCGGAGAGAAGGAGGTGCGGATGGCGATAGAGGCTGCCATGAAGCCCACCGCGAGTGGGCCCGGATGCCGTGGGTGGAACGCGCCTCCATCCTGCAGCGTGCGGCGGAACTTATCGCCACGAAATATCGTTACCTCGTCAATGCCTCGGTGATGCTCGGCCAGAGTAAAAATCCTTTCCAGGCCGAAATAGACGCCCCGTGCGAACTGGTGGATTTCCTGCGCTTCAACAACTTCTTCGCGGGAGATATCTATGCCGACCAGCCCTGTTCGGAAAAAGGAGTCATCAACCGCATGGAATACCGGCCCCTGGAGGGTTTCGTGTTCGCCCTCACGCCGTTCAACTTTACGGCCATCGCTTCCAACCTCAACATGTCGCCCGTGCTGATGGGCAATACGACGATATGGAAGCCTTCGACCACCGCCCTCTACTCCAATTATCTCGTAATGCAGATATTCCGCGAGGCGGGCCTGCCCGATGGCGTGGTGAACTTCGTCCCCGGCCAGGGAGCCTGATGGGCAAGGTGATAACGGCGAGTCCCGACCTGGGCGGCTTCCACTTCACCGGCTCGACGGCGACCTTCAACTACCTCTGGGGGCAAATCGGTGCCAATCTCGCGGGCTATAAGTCCTATCCCAGAATCGTGGGCGAAACGGGCGGCAAGGACTTCATCTTCGTACACCCCTCTTCCCCGACGACGGAAGTGGCAGCGGCCATTGTGCGCGGCGCGTTCGAGTATCAGGGGCAGAAGTGTTCCGCAGCTTCGAGGGCATACATCCCGAAATCGCTCTGGGGCAGTATACGTTCCGAAATAGGGGATATGCTGCGGGAGGTGAAGATGGGCGATGTGCGCGACTTTACCAATCTCGTGAATGCCGTCATCGACGAACCTTCGTTCGACAACATCATGGCGAACATCGAGTATGCGAAACATTCGTCCGACGCGAGGTCGTATTCGGCGGCAGGGGGGACAAGTCCGTGGGTTATTTCATCGAACCTACCGTCATCGTCACCACCGACCCGAAGTTCAAGACCATGGTGGAGGAGCTGTTCGGTCCGGTCATCACCGTCTTCGTGTACGACGATGCGAAATACGAGGAGACGCTCGACCTGTGCGACGCCTCTTCGCCCTATGCTCTGACCGGTTCCATCTTCGCCCGCGACCGCGCGGCGATAACGACCGCGATGGAGAGACTCCGCTATGCGGCCGGCAACTTCTATATCAACGACAAGCTACGGGGGCTGTCGTGTCGCAGCAGCCTTTCGGCGGTTCACGAGCTTCGGGTACCAACGACAAGGCGGGCAGCGCCCTCAACCTGATACGCTGGACGAATGTGCGGGCCATCAAGGAGACGCTTGTTCCCCCGACGGATTTCCGCTATCCGTTCCTCGGCGAGAAATAGGGGACGGCCATGTTGGATTTCAACGATACCAAGACCGCATTCGCCCGTAAAAGCGACGGTGAGATGCGGAACGCCCTCATGCTCTTCCGTATGATGAAGAGGCCCGGCCTCGTGAAGGCCGGCAAGCGGGCGTGCGGTGCGGCTGCCCGGCTGCATCTGCCGATGGGGTGGATTGTGAAACCGACCCTTTACCGGCAGTTCGTCGGCGGAGAGACGCTCGAGGAGTGCGGGCCGACGGTGGACGGTCTCGAACGGGCGGGTGTGAAGGCGGCTCTCGACTACTCGGCCGAGAGCGAACAGACGCCCGTGGGAATTGAGGCGGTTTTCGCCGAGACCGAACGTTCGATAGAGTATGCCGCTCGTAACAAGAACGTTGCCTACGCGGTGTTCAAGCCTTCGACGCTTACGACGGATACCCTGCTGGCCAAGGCATCGGAGCACCCGGAGACGCTCACGGCTGCGGAGCGTACCGGATTCGATGCATTCGCCGCGCGTTTCGATGCGCTCTGCGCTCTGGCTCACAGGCATGGGGTGCGGATACTCGTCGATGCCGAAGATGTCCGGTTCCAGGATGCGGTGGACCGGCTGACGGAGGAGGCCATGCACAGGTACAACGGCGGACGGGCCATCGTATTCGCCACGCTCCAGATGTACCGCTGCGACCGGTTGCCCTATCTGCGCAGGCTGTACGAAGATGTCCGGCAAGCGGATTGTGTGGCCGGCGTGAAGTTCGTGCGCGGCGCTTATATGGAGGAGGAGCGTGCACGGGCTGCAGCAATGGGGTATCCCGACCCGATATGCCCCACGAAAGAGGCCACCGATGCCAATTTTGACGAAGGCGTGGCGTTCGCGGTGGAGCATATCGACCGGATGGAGATTTTCATGGGCAGCCACAACGAAACGAGCAATTACCGGCTTGCACGGCTGATGGATGAGAAGGGGCTGGAGCGCAACGACCGGCGTATCTTCTTCGCCCAGCTCCACGGCATGGGCGACCATATCTCTTTCAATCTGGCGGCCGCGGGATACAACGTGGTCAAGTACGTGCCTTATGCCCGGGTACGGGACGTGCTTCCGTATCTTATCCGCCGTGCGGAGGAGAACACCTCCATGGCGGGGCAGACCACACGCGAGCTCGACGTGCTTCGGGCCGAGATGAAGCGCCGTCGGGAGGCCCGTCGGAGCGGTGATTCCGGTCGGAAAGCGCAGATGAATTCAGGGGCGGGAACAGTTTGTTCCCGCCCCTGAATTTGCTTGGTCGGCCCGTGCGGAGGCATCCGCAGTTTCGTCCGCCGACGGGGTATTACATCACGATATCCGTGACGCCGGCGAAGGAGGTCTTCCAGAGATAATTCCAGAACGATTTCTGCGGGTCGCGCTCATAGAAACCGTGCCCGATGCGGAGTTTGCCGCCTTCGGGATTGTCCCGGTGCAGTACCATGCCGTTCGCGATGGTGGTGAGCAATTCCCGTTCCGTTCGGGGTCTTTCTTGTGCAAAATGGCTATCTGCAGGTTGTTATAACGCATGTCCACGACCGACTGCGCCTTGACGGAGCTTCCGGAGAGCTCCACGCTCACCGAATGGAGGTCGCCCGATACGATGCGAACGTTGGCGATGGGTTCGGTGACCGGCGAGGCGATGGTGGCCGACATGGGTCCTACCTCCGCCTTGAGCGAGAAGCGGTCGTTGCTGCTGTCGGCGGGGAGAGAGAGGGTGGTTTTGACGAGCGCTCCGCCGAACATGTACTTCGGCGTAAATCCGATATTGCTGTGTCGGCTTTTGGGGCCGGTTCGTCAGGCCGGTTATCCGGGCGTCCATGTCGGTGAAGGTGACGACGCCGGGTACGGTGGCCCCTTTCGATACCTCCTCGTAGCGGATGTTGATGCCGCGGGCGTCGATGACGGGAAAATCAATGCCGACGGGGATACGTTGTACCGATGTGTAGAGCATCTGCCGGAATGCAGGCGACTGGAGCTGGTTGCGGTCCTTGTAGCTGTCTATCTCTACGCTCCCCACGCTGACCGAGTCGGCGTGCAGCATGTCGTGACCGGAGAGATAGGGAAGGCTGACACCTGAACAGGCTATCTCCCGCACGTCGAGCATCACCCAGTCGGTGTGGTCGCCCACGCGCACAGCATACTGGTACTTGTCGTACTGCGGGAGCAGGGCCAGCCGTCCGGCCGAAAGGATTCCTTTCCCCGAATCCAGCGAGAGGGTGTCCGCCTCCATCTTAAGTGCTCCGTTCTTGAAAACGTAGGCGAGGGTTCGGACGGAGAGGCTGACGGCCGAGACGCCGGCCGGAACGCTGTCCGCCTGTCTGAGCGTCTCCTTCGGTATCCCGCTCCCGAAGGACAGGTGCAGCAGCGTCAGGTCGAGGCCTTCGGCAGTGAAATTGTTCTTTTCGCTCCCTTCCCAGATGCCGGCGTGTATCGTGCTCCGCTTATTCCGAAACGTTCGATGTCGATTTTCATTGGCTTGTTCCTCTTTCCGGCAGCAGCGTACGGCAGGTGTCCCCTTCGGGGCAGGGAACGCCCTCGAATATCACCTCGGGAGCGGTGACTTCGAGGCTGCGTATGTGCAGTGCCCCTGGTACGGTATCCCTTCCCTTACGATAGTGGATGCCCCATGCGCTTACCTTTTCGGCACGGGCCTCGAGAACGGGCACGGGGCCTTGCTTCCGTGTACGGGAGTTCTTCTGTGTCTTTACGCTGACTCCGTGCAGGGTGACGCTCCGTCGGGCGAGGTCTACCCGTACTCTGCGACGTCGGTTATGTAGGCGCTTCCGTCGAGGTTGAGCGGTTCGCTCTCCAGTAGTTTCGTCACTTCGCGACCCAACCACGCCTGTATGCCGAACCATGCGCCCAGTAGAACGGCGACCGCGATGCCGCTTATCAAAAGGATGCGGCCCGTCCGCGAGAGCCGCTTGTTGTTGTCTCTGTTCATGTATGATGTCTGTTTCCCGATTTTTAAAGATATGCAATTATTCTGCCTTTTTCGTACCGGGCCCGACGAATCTTTCCAAGTCCGGCGTAAAATGGTCTCTCTCCGGGCCTTATTGCGCCGGGTGGTGGCGATAACCCGTTTTTTATGTGTACCTTTGGGCCGAGAAATAACGATGATATGTCTAAGAAGAAGACTGAAGGGGGGCCGAAGGGGACCCCGAAGAGGCGTGGCGCCGACCGCAGCGCCGTCATAGCGGAACTGTTCCGCTCGTTTCCGGGCAAGCAGTACACGATAAAGAACCTTGCTGCGGCCAGCGGCGGAAACGACAAGGAGGGGCGTTACCGCACCAAAGAGATTGTGGACGCCATGGTAAAGGAGGGAGTGGTTGTGGAAGCCTCCCCGGGAAATACAGGCTGAGCACCTCGCAGATGCCTTCCTACGAAGGGGTCGTGGACCTCGTACCTTCCGGAGCCGCATACGTTAAAGTAGAGGGCTTTGATAAGGATGTCTATATCGACGGGCGCAATACGAATCATGCGCTGCAGGACGACGTGGTGAAACTGGTCGTCATCCGCCGCAAGCGCAACGGCGACCCGGAAGGAGAGATAACCGAAATCGTGAAGCGGGCCGACAGGCAGTACGTGGGCCGGGTGGAACTTACCCGCAACCACGCCTTCGTGCGGGTGGATTCGCGCAAGATGCCCTATGACATATTCGTCTATACCAAAGGGATGGAACTCCACGACGGAGACAAGGTCGTGGTGAAGATAAAGGAGTGGCCGGCAGACACCAAGTCGCCTACGGGCGAAATCATCGACGTGCTCGGTCCGGCGGGCGACAACGATACCGAAATGCATGCCATCCTCGCCGAATTCAACCTGCCCTATAAATATCCGGAGGAGGTAGAGAAGGCGGCCGATGCCATTCCGGAGCTGATACCGGCCGAAGAGATAGCCCGGCGGCGCGATTTCCGCGGAGTGACGACCTTTACCATCGACCGGCCGATGCCAAGGATTTCGACGATGCGCTCTCGATACGTCCTGTAGGGGAGAACCGATGGGAAGTGGGCGTACACATTGCCGATGTCACCTATTATGTGCAGGAAGAGAGCATCATAGAAGCCGAAGGCCGTGAGCGCGCCACTTCGGTCTATCTGGTGGACCGTACGATACCGATGTTGCCGGAGAAACTCTCCAATTACCTCTGTTCGCTGAGGCCCGATGAGGAGAAACTCTGTTTCTCGGCCGTGTTCGAGATGGATGCCGACCTGAATATCACGAACGAATGGCTGGGCCGTACCGTCATCCGTTCCGACAGGCGCTTTACCTACGAGGAGGCGCAGCGCATTATCGAAACCGGCGAGGGGAATTTCAGGGAGGAGGTGCTCACGCTGAACATGCTTGCCCAGAAGATGCGTGCGGAGCGTTTCCGCAACGGCGCCATCACGTTCGGCCGCGAGGAGGCGAAGTTTACCCTCGACGAGCAAGGCAAACCCACAGGCGTCTATTTCAAAGTACAGAAAGAGGCCAACCAGCTTATCGAGGAGTTCATGCTGCTGGCCAACCGCAAGGTGGCCGAGTTTGTGGGGAAAAAACGGGGCAAAGGTGCCAATGCGGAGCGGACGTTCGTCTACCGCGTGCACGACAAGCCCGACCCCGACAAGCTGGAGCGTTTCAGCAACTTCATCCTCAAGTTCGGCTACTATTTCAAACCGGACGCCAAGGGAAAGGAGATTTCGCGCGAGATTAACAGGCTGCTCAAGGAGATAAAGGGCAAAAGCGAAGAGAATGTCATCTCGACGCTCGCCATCCGCTCCATGGCGAAAGCCTACTATTCGACCGACAACATCGGACACTACGGACTCGCGTTTCCTTACTATACCCATTTCACCTCGCCCATCCGCCGTTATCCGGACATGATGGTACACCGGCTACTCGCCCGTTACCTTGCCGGCGGCAAGTCGCCCGACGTGGCGTTTTACAACGAGCAGTGCGAACACTCCTCCGATATGGAGGTGGTGGCTGCCGAGGCGGAGCGTGCATCGGTGAAGTATAAGATGGTGGAGTTCATGGAGGACAAGATTGGACAGGAGTTCGACGGCGTCATATCGGGCGTTACCGAGTGGGGCGTCTATGTGGAGCTCGACGATACGCATATCGAAGGCATGGTCTCCACACGGGATATAACCGACGATGTCTATTCGTTCGACGAGGAGAATTATGCCCTGCGCGGTCACCGTACCGGTCGCACCCTTACGCTCGGAGAGAATGTGCGCATTCGGGTGAAAAATGCCGATCTTGCCCGCAAACTGCTGGATTTCGAACTGGTGGGAACCATCGAGTTCGGTACCGGCAGGCTGCATCCGATGGGGCAGGCCGCGGCCGGAAAGCAGGGCGGAGCACCGGACAGGCAGCCGGGAAAGTCCAGAGGAAGGCATCGCCGCTGAGCGGGTGACGGCCGGTCGGCGGAGGATGCTCTACGGACCGTGTCCGGAACGAATCGGGCAGCCTGCCCGGACATAGATGCAAAGCGAGGGGAAACGGATAACGTTTCCCCTCGCTGTTGTGTGGACGGTCTCCTTACTTTTTGACGTTGGGCAGTTCCAAACCGTAGTGGTTCTTCGTGTCGAGCCGTTTGAGCCAGATGCCGAGGAAGAAGGCGAGGACACCGAGACTCGCAAAGACAAGCATCGGTACCGTATAGTTGTAGGTTACGCCCTCCACGCCTGCCTGTATCTGTTCCGATACACCGGGGTTGGTAGCCTGGAGCGTTTTGCCGATGATGAGCGGGAAGGCCCACAGACCGAGGTTCTGTATCCAGAAGATGACCGAGTAGCCCGAACCGAGTACCGGCCGTCCACCAGCTTGGGTACCGAAGGCCACAGGGCGGCGGGAACGAGCGAGAACGACACGCCGAGCAGAATGATGGCGATGTAGGCGATGGGCTTGGTCAACGGGACGAGCGCGAAAGTGAGGTGGCATGCACACATCAGAATGGCGCCGAGAATGAGCATCGTGGCTCCCTTGCCCTGAAGTCGAGAATGCACGAGGAGCGGCGTGAGTATCATCGCTCCGATGGGGAACCATGCGAAGAGGTCGGAAGCTCCTGGCTGGAGATGGCGAGCGTGTTCTGTAGCATGGGAACGGCGAACTTCTGGAAGGGGAAGATGGCCGAATAGTAGAGCACGCAGAGGAATGCCACTATCATGAAGGTTTTGCTTCCGAAGAGGTTGCCGAGGTCTTTTACCTTGAATTTGTCCTCCTCTATCTCTTCGATGTTACCCATTTGCCGGTCGAGTTTCCGGTCCATGAACGTGAAGACGAGGAAGGTGAGAAAGCCGATGCAGAGCAGCGCCTACGACCGCTACCGGGCGCACGACGCTTTCGGGTGCGATTGCGGCCAGACGGGGCGAGAGGAAGAAGACGGCCGTCACGCCGAGGCGTGCAATGGCCATCTCCACACCCATGGGCGAGCGCCATCTCCTTGCCGTCAAACCAGCGTGCGATGGCTCGCGAAACCGTCACGCCCGCCATTTCAGCGCCGCATCCGAAGATGGCGAAACCGATGCATGCCACCTTTGCGCTGCCGGGCATCGAGGGCCAGAATGAATTGAAGAATTCCCAGCCGAAACCGCCGCCCACGAAGTAGTCGCTGATACCGTAGAGTTTAATTCCGGCACCTATTATCATCAGGCCGGCCGAGAGGAGTCCCGTGAAGCGCACCCCCATCTTGTCGAGGATGATGCCTGCGAATATCAGGAAAAGTACGAATACGTTGAGGAAATACTCCGAACCTACGACCGTGCCGTAAACGTCCGGCGACCACCCCCGCTGCGTCTCCAAAAGGGACGATATCGGGGAGATAACGTCCACGAACATGTAGCGAAGAACATCATCAGTGCGATGAGTATCAGCGCCCCCCATCTTGCCACGACCGAGTCGTTGAGCTTTCTTTGCATTGTCTGTGTCATTTTTTCTTCATTTGATATTTTATGGTTTATGTCAGTTGTCCGTGTCGTTCGGCATGCCGGCGGCTGAGTAGAGCCGGAGCAGGTCGTAGCTTCGCCGATGCCGAGTTCGCCCGCCTTGCTGATGTCGAGCAGCCCCTTGCGGGTATCCTTCATGTATATCTGTACCAAGCCCCTGTTGAAATAGGCTTCGGCGAGGCCCGGGTCGAGGGCGATGGCGTGCGAATACTCCTCGAATGCCTCCGGGAAGCGTCCCGACAGGGCGAACAGATTGCCCCGGTTGTAGTAGATGCAGGGGAGGTTCGGATTGAGTTTGGCCGCCTTGTTCAGGTCGGAGATGGCTTCGTCGTAGTCGTACGTCCGTGCCGCGTCGCGCATCCTGGCCGAACGGTCGCTTTCGGGCGAAATGCGCGAATAACCGTTGTCCATGGAGGAGATGAAATCCGTCATTTCGGCCTGTACGGCGCTGCGGGCGATGTAGAGGAACGGGTTGCGCGGAGAGAGCGTGATGGCAGTCGAAAGGGCTCCGACCGCGTTGGTGTACTGTTTCAGCAGCGCCTGTGTCATGCCCCGCATGAAATAGGCTTGCCAGCGGCTGCCGTTGGCGGCGATGTCCGCCGAGACGGCCTCGTCCTTCCTGACGAGGGCGGCGGCCGCCATGTCGCTTCCTTCGCATCCGAAGACGACCGATGCGTCGCCCAGCGAAGCGATGAACTCTTCCGCCTCGGCCTCTCCGGGGTGCAGGATGAGGCCCCGGCCTGGCTCCACATCCGAACGGAGGGTAAAGCCGTAGGAGGGGCGCAGCGTTATTCGCTCTTTCGTTCCCATTGCCGTATTGCGTACCGGTCCGTCGGAGAGCTGCGTGTCGAACGACAACAGTTTGTCGAATTGCCGGGAGGTGTCGGCAAAGGAGACTTCGCTTTCCCCTTCGAGCCGTGCCCGGTATTCGGCGATTTTGCGTTCGGCGACACTGCGGTCCCGTTCGGCGCCTTCGCTGTCACGGAGCAGGTATTTGACCGAAGCCCGGCCGAGGTAGGCGTTGGCGAAGTCGGGATAGAGTTCGATGGCGCGGTCGTAGTCTTCCAGCGCCCCCTGCAATTCGCCGAGTCTGAAGCGGAGGCCGGCCCGGTTGTAGTAGACGATGACGTTGCCCGGCGAGTAGGCGGCTACCTGGTCGTAATCTCCAGGGCCCGGTTGTAGTCACCCGTTTCGGTGCGCACCAGCGCCCGGTTGAAGTAGGTTACCGAACTGGTCGGGTCGAGCTCCAATACCCGGTCGAAATCGGCGAGTGCGGCCTGCAGGTTGTGCTTCCTGTAATAGGCCATGGCCCGGCTGAAGTAGGCCGGTATGTACGACGTGTCGCACCGTACGGCCGTATCGAAATCGGCGAGCGCTTCGTCGTACCTGCCCTGCTCCATGTAGAGCGAACCGCGTTCGAGGTAACCGCGCGGATACTCCCGATTGGTGCGGATGGCCCTGCCGAAGTCCTCGTATGCGGCGACCGTATCCTGCAGGTGGAGGTACGCTGTGCCCCGGTTGGCGTAGGCGTCGGCGTCGCGCTGGTTGAAGCGCATGTACATGTTGAAGTCATCGACGGCTTCGCGGTAGCGCCCCGTGAGGATGTTCGTGACGCCCCGGCTGTAATAGGGGGCCGGATAATCGGGACGCAGTTCGATGGCTTCGTCGAAGTCTTTCATCGCGTCGTCGTAGTTGCCGAGCCGCGAACGGGTGAGTGCACGGAATTGGTAGGCGTTGGTGTAAACCGGATTTTTTGCGAGTGTCAGGGTGAAATCCCGTTCGGCGCCCAGCAGGTCGTCGAGGTGATACTTCGCGATACCGCGCCAGAAGTAACCTTCGTAGGCGTCCGGGTCGGCGCGCAGCAGAATGTTGAGCGTCTCTATCGCTTCCCGGTAGCGGCTGTCCATAACCATGTCGCGGCCTACCCACACGAAATACTGTTTGTTGACCTGCGCTCCGGCGTTGTCTGCGAACATGCAGAAAAGGAATAGTATGGCCCCAATGAATTTACGCATTCCCGGATTTTAAGCTTGCTAATATAACGATTATAATCCTAATACGGATGCGCCGGAGGCGTTTTCGGAGCGGCAGCGGTCTGAGAGGACTTGTTAAGTGGCTGGATGTTAGTGTATTCGTATCCGATGGACGGTCGGCCGACGGGAAAGCCCCGAAAAAACGGGACGTTTATGCACCTTTCTCGGAAAAAAGAGTAAATTTGCATCCGGCCCTAATTTGGAACGGTGTATTTGCAGCTATCCCGGCTATGTAGAGATAGTATTGTCATACAGTATGTTGCAATGCAAAGGCAGGATGCCGGGCCGTCTTGCAGGGCCGTGGCGGGGCATGTCGGCGGCGGTGTCGGCAGGAGCCTTCGGAAATCGGTGATATTAAAAGGAATCCCGTGCGGCGCAGCCCGCACGCGGTTCGGTTACTAAATAAAAGTTAAGCTAATGGGAAAACAGTTGAAAGTAGTTGTACTCGCCAAGCAGGTTCCCGACACGCGCAACGTGGGCAAGGATGCCATGAAGCCGACGGTACGGTGAACCGTGCCGCCCTGCCGGCCATCTTCAACCCCGAAGACCTGAATGCGCTCGAACAGGCACTGACCATCAAGGACATGTGCGAAGGGAGTACGGTATATATCCTGACCATGGGGCCGCTGCGTGCTGCGGATATCATACGCGATGCCATGTTCCGCGGTGCCGACGGCGGATACCTTCTTACGGACAGGGCATTTGCCGGTGCGGATACCCTCGCCACCTCCTATGCCCTTTCGCGGGCGCTGGCCGAGATAAAGCCCGATATCATCGTGGCGGGCCGGCAGGCCATCGACGGCGATACCGCGCAGGTGGGGCCGCAGGTGGCTGAGAAACTCGGTCTTCCGCAGGTGACCTATGCGGAACAAATCGTGTCGATAGAGACAGCCGCATCGTCATCAAACGTCGTCTGGAACATGGCGTGGAGACCGTTTCGTCGCCTTATCCGATGCTGATGACGGTGAACGGTTCGGCTCCCGAATGCGTCCCCAGAACGCGAAACGGGTGATGAAGTACAAGCATGCCCGTACCCGCAGCGAACTGCAGGAGCTCGGCGAGGATTACTACATGCAGCTCCTCGAAGCCAAGAGTTACCTGAAAATCAATGAGTGGAACGTCGGCGATATCGATGCGGACCCCCAGCAGCTCGGACTGCTCGGTTCGCCCACCAAGGTAAAACAGATAGAGAACGTGGTATTCCAGGCCAAGGAGTCGCGCAGACTGACCGCTTCGGACGGGGATATCGATTCACTGATGGTCGAACTTATTTCCAGCCACACGCTCGGATAGAGGAGGAATGTAAGATGAACAACGTATTCGTATATATTGAAACGGAAGGCGGCAAGGTGGCTGATGTCAGCCTGGAGCTGCTCACCAAAGGCCGCGAACTGGCCGACCGCCTCGGGTGCAAACTGGAAGCGCTCGCCCTCGGTCACGAACTCAAGGAGATGGATAAGATTGTCGGACGCTACGGAGCCGATACGCTCTGGCTGGCGGACGATGCGGAGCTCGCTCCGTACCGCACCCTGCCCCATACGGCGGTGGTTTGCGGTATCTTCGAAGAGGAGAAACCCCAGATAGCCTGTTCGGGTGCGACGCCGGTGGGGGCGCGACCTCGCTCCGCGCGTCTCCTCCACGCTGCGCAGCGGGCTCACGGCCGACTGTACGAGCCTCGTCATAGGCGACCATACCGATGCCAAGAGCGGCCGGTCGTACGAGAACCTGCTCTATCAGATTCGTCCTGCCTTCGGCGGCAACATCATCGCCACCATCGTCAATCCCGACCATCGTCCGCAAATGGCGACCGTCCGCGAGGGCGTGATGCGCAAGGAAGAGCTCAAGGAGCCGAAGCATCCGGAGGTGAAACGGGTGGACGTGGCGAAGTTCGTGAAGGAGAGCGACCTCGTCGTGAAAATAATCGACCGGCATATCGAGGAGCGGGGCATCGACATCAAGAACGCCCCGGTTATCGTGGCCGGCGGTTACGGCATGGGGTCGAAGGAGAATTTCGCCATGCTGCATGAACTGGCCGACCTGCTCGGCGGCGAGGTGGGCGCGTCGCGTGCCGCCGTGGATGCGGGATTTACCGACCATGCCCGTCAGGTGGGGCAGACCGGCGTGACGGTTCGGCCGAAACTCTACATCGCCTGCGGCATCTCCGGTCAGATACAGCATACGGCGGGAATGGACCAGGCCTCCATCGTGATAGCCATCAATACCGACCCGGAGGCGCCCATCAACAAATTCGCCGATTATGTGATTACCGGCAGTGCCTGGAGGTCGTGCCCAAATGATAAAGTTCTATAAACAAAACTCCAAATAGGCGGGAGCCGTTTCCGGGGAGGGCCGAGAGAGACGCCGCTTCCCGTATCCGGGAACCTGCCGCAAGGCAAGATATGGGAAACTTTTTTTTAGACAATAAAGACCTGCAGTTCCACCTGAATCATCCGCTGATGAAGAAAATCGTGGAGCTGCGCGAGAAGAATTTCGCCGACAAGGATGTGTACGACTATGCACCGGCGGATTTCGAGGATGCGATGGACAGCTACCGCCGCGTATTGGAGATAACGGGCGGAATATGCGCCGACGTAATAGCGGCCAATGCCGAGGATGTCGATAAGGAGGGACCGCGGGTGGTGGATGACCATGTCGTCTATGCACGCGGTACGCAGGCTAACCTCGATGCCATCCGCAAGGCCGGATTGGGCGGTATCCACCTGCCCCGCAAGTACGAAGGACTCAACATGTCGCTCATCTGCTTCGTGATGGCCAACGAGATGGTGGCCCGCGGCGATGCCGGTTTCGAGAATATCTGGGGATTGCAGGACTGCGCCGAAACCATCAACGAGTTCGCCAGCGAGGAGATAAAGCAGAAATATCTGCCGCTCGTATCGCGGGGGGCTACCTGCGCCATGGCGCTTACCGAGCCCGATGCCGGTTCCGACCTGCAGGCGGTGATGCTTCGGGCGCATTACGACGAGGCCAGCGGCAAGTGGTTGCTCAACGGCGTGAAGCGGTTCATCACCAACGGCGACGGCGACATCTCGCTCGTGCTCGCCCGCTCGGAAGAGGGGACGAAGGACGGACGCGGTCTCTCCATGTTCGTCTATGACCGCCGCGACGGCGGAGTGAAGGTGCGTCGCATCGAGAACAAGCTGGGTATCAAAGGCTCGCCTACCTGCGAGCTCGTCTATACGAACGCTCCGGCAGAGCTCGTCGGCGACCGCAAGCTCGGTCTTATCAAATACGTGATGTCCCTGATGAATGCCGCCCGTCTCGGTATCGGCGCACAGGCACGGGGCTGTGCGAGGCCGCCTACCGCGAAGCGCTGAAGTATGCCAACGAACGCCAGCAGTTCGGCAAGCCCATCATCCAGTTCCCGGCCATTTATGAAATCCTGACGAACATGAAGGCGAAACTGTACGCATCGCGTGCGATGCTGTACGAGACGGCCCGTTTCGTCGAGATATACAAGTGCTGGGCGGAGATAGGCAAGGAACGTCCGCTGACGGCCGAGGAAAAGAGCGAGATGAAGGCCTATAACAAGCTCGCCGATGCCTTCACGCCGCTCTGCAAGATGTTCGCCAGTGAATATGCCAACCAGCTTGCCTACGAGGCCATACAGATACACGGCGGTTCGGGCTACATGAAGGACTATCCCATCGAACGGATTTACCGCGATGCCCGCATCACCAACATCTACGAAGGTACGACCCAGCTTCAGGTGGTGGCCGCCATCCGCCACGTGACGACCGGCACGTTCCTCGCGCAGATGAAGCATACGAGGCTGCCGAGCGCCCGGCCGAGTTCAAGTTCCAGCTCGACAAGCTCATCGCCATGCGCGAGGAGTACGAACGGGCGATAGCCCGCGTAACGGGCGGCGACAGCGAACAGATAGAGTTCCATGCACGTCGGCTCGTGGAGATGACCGGGCACATCGTCCTTTCGCACCTACTGCTCCGTCAGGCGGCCGAGAGCGAAGAGTATCGGGTGCCTGCCGAGGCGTACATCAAGTATGCCCAAGCGCAGAACAAGGCGGCGGCCGAATTCATCGCCAACTCCTGCTGCGGCGATATCGACCTCTACAAGGCGGTTCTGAACGAGACGCTGGAATAAGATAAGAACGGTTGCGCGGAAAGCGTAGCCGATTGGGACGAGGGGTGCGGCAATCTTGCCGCACCCCTCGTCTCGTCTTTGCTCCGTGGACAGCCGTAACGGATTGCCTGCGAAACGGTGCGGTAAGTGGGTGTCGTTGTCGGGCAGTGTATCCCGGCCGGTGAAACCCAGCCGGACATGACGCTGTTTCGGGAAGACGTTCGGCGGCGGTGTCCGGGAAAGGATAGGGAGAGGCTGGCAGGTCAGAGTTCCTTTATGAAATGCGGATATTTGTTCCGGTATTCGTCATAAATCCGTTCTTCCTGTCCGTCGAGGTTGAGTTGATACATGCGAAAGACGACCAGGATGTTTTTGGGCTGCCAGAGCTCCCGGTAGGAGTAACGGTATTTCATACCTATGGCCTGCATCACGTTTCCGCTTCTCGGGTTGTTCACGTTGTGCGTCGCCGTAACATAAGGGAGACCGTCTCGCCCGAAGCTGGTCGATGATGGCCCGGCAGGCTTCCGTACACAGGCCCCGGTGCCAGAATGCTTTTCGGAGTCCGTACCCCAGGTCGTGGCTGCCGGCGCCGCTTACGTGGACATAACCGACGGGTACATCGCTGCCTTTCATGCAGACGGCATCGTATAAAAGCGATTCGCTGGAACGCAGTGCTGCAAGTTTCTTGTGCAGGTATGCCTCGGCCTCTTCCAAATGCTTCAGCGGAAACATGGGCAGGAATGTATTCACTTCGGTGTCGCCCAGAATGTCCAGCAGGGCTTTCGCATCCTGTTCGGCGAACGGCCGCAGGTGCAGCCGTTCCGTTCTTATGTCATGGGACATGCGTTCGTTTTGTGAGGGTTGTCGCATTGTATCCGGGCATTTATCGGTGAGGCGGTGCCATGCCCCGTACTTTTGCCGGAAAGGCGGGAACGACGGATTCGGGGAAATTGGCCGGAGGACGTCCGTTCGCTGCCGCACGAAGTGCGGCGGCACGGAACGGCCTGCCGCTGCGCTATTCCTCGATATAGAAGAGGTCGCTGATGATGCTGTTGGAGACCATGAGCTTTTCGGGTGGTATCCTGTACACATTGCCTTCGCGGACTATCAAGCCGTTTCGGAGAAACTTGCCGGCACAATATTCGAAGTAGAGCAGTCCCTTGAACCCGAACCGTTCGGAGAGCGCGTCGCGTCGAATACCGTAATCGGTACGGAGGGCGGTCATGATATATTCGTTGTACTTGTCTATGCGGGAGAGGATTTCCCGTCCGTATATCCGGTCGGTACCGGCCAGTTCGATGTACTTTTCGAGGTTGTTGACCGATAGATACGTTGGTCCCCGTCGTAGGAGTGGGCCGATGGGCCGAGGCGAGATAGGTTTTGCCGCACCAGTAGGCCCAGTTGTGCAGCGAGCGGAACTCTTCGCCGCGGGCATAGTTGGAGATTTCGTAGTGACAGAAACCGCTGTCGGTCAGAATGCGGTGGCATATCATGAACTGCTCCTCACATATTTCGTCGCTGGCAGGTATGAGCGTTCCCGCCTCCGCCATGTCGCCGAAGACGGTGTTGTCGGAGATGGTCAGGCAGTAGGCCGAGATGTGCTGTACGCCGAGTATTACGGCACGCAGGACATTGTTTTCCCACTCGCGGAGCGACATGCCGGGGATGCCGAAGATGAGGTCGAGCGAAATGTTGCCGAACCCCTTTGCCTGGGCCGCCCGGATAGCCTCTACCGCCTGTTGGGCGTTGTGCCGTCTGCCGAGCAGCTTGAGGTCGCGGTCGATGAAGGACTGTACGCCGAAACTGAGCCGGTTGATGTCGGTACGGGCGAGTTCGTCCAGATAGTGTTCGGTGATGTCGTCGGGATTCGCCTCGACCGTGATTTCCGATACCCCTTCCAGATTCCAGAGCGAGCGGGCCTTGTCGATGAGCCGCTGGAGCAGGGCGGGCGGAAGAAGCGACGGGGTACCCCCGCCGAAGAATACCGTGTCTACCGGGGTGTCGCCGAAATAGCCGCGCCGGTACTCCATCTCCCTTTCGAGGCTTCTATGTAATCCTCCGTTTTGGCACAGGATGTGCTTTTATAAAAATCGCAATAGTTGCAGCGCGTTTTGCAGAACGGGATATGGATGTACAATGCGGCCATTTCTGGGTGGAATGATGGTGTGTTTCGATTTCGTAAGGTGCTGAACACAAAAAACGTGCGAAAGTTAGCAAAAAACCGTAATAATGGCCGCCGCTGCCGTCATTATGCGGTGGGGGAAGATGTGCAGATAGGTATTCCCGGTTTCCGGTACGGTAAAAAAAGTCGATTTTATACGGTGGAATTAGTACCGCAAGACGGAATTATTCCATATCTTTGCGCCGTTGTTAGTGTGCTAACAATAATTCCGGCGGGAAAGAGTTATATAACCGGATTCGCAGACCGGACCGTTCCGGGTGTCCGGAGGCGCATATAACAGGTGAGAATAGCATAAACACATAATATACAGAAGATTATGGCAAAGAAGATTGATTTGACCAAGTATGGTATCACCGGAACCCCGGAGATACTGTACAATCCGTCGTACGAACGGCTTTTCGAGGAGGAGATGAACCCGGCCCTCACCGGTTACGAACGGGGCCAACTGACCGATACCGGTGCGGTGAATGTGATGACCGGCGAATATACCGGCCGTTCGCCCAAGGACAAGTTCTTTGTGATGGACGACACGACGCGCGATACCATCTGGTGGACCAGCGACGAGTATAAGAACGACAACAAGCCCGTGAGCGAGGAGGCGTGGAAGGAGCTCAAGAAGATTGCCACGAACGAGCTCTCCAACAAGAAGCTCTTCGTGATGGATACTTTCTGCGGCGCCAATGCGAATACCCGCCTCAAGATACGTTTCATCATGGAGGTGGCATGGCAGGCCCACTTCGTGAAGAACATGTTCATCCGTCCGACCGAAGAGGAGCTGGAGAACTACGGCGAACCCGACTTCGTGGTGATGAACGCTTCCAAGGCGAAGGTAACGAACTATAAGGAGCTCGGCCTCAATTCCGAAACGGCCGTCGTCTTCAACCTGACCGAAAAGGTGCAGGTCATCATCAATACGTGGTATGGCGGCGAGATGAAGAAGGGCATGTTCTCCTACATGAACTATCTCCTGCCACTCAAGGGCATCGCTTCGATGCACTGTTCGGCCAACACCGACAAGGAGGGCAAGAATACGGCCATCTTCTTCGGCCTCTCGGGTACGGGCAAGACCACCCTTTCGACCGACCCGAAACGCCTGCTCATCGGCGACGACGAGCACGGCTGGGACGACCAGGGCGTGTTCAACTTCGAGGGCGGCTGCTACGCGAAGGTCATCAACCTCGACAAGGAGAGCGAGCCGGATATCTGGCACGCCATCAAGCGCGATGCGCTGCTTGAGAACGTGACGGTGGACAAGGAGGGCATATCGACTTCGCCGACAAGAGCGTGACCGAGAATACCCGCGTGTCCTATCCGATATACTTCATCAACAACATCGTGAAGCCCGTATCCAAGGGCCCGGCTGCGGAGCGTGTTATCTTCCTGTCGGCGGATGCGTTCGGTGTGCTGCCTCCCGTTTCGATCCTCACTCCGGAGCAGACGAAATACTACTTCCTCTCCGGTTTTACCGCGAAGCTGGCGGGTACCGAGCGCGGTATCACCGAGCCGACACCGACTTTCTCGGCATGTTTCGGTGCGGCGTTCCTCTCGCTTCACCCTACCAAGTACGGCGAAGAGCTCGTAAAACGCATGGAGAAATCGGGTGCGAAGGCCTACCTCGTGAACACCGGCTGGAATGGTACGGGCAAACGTATCTCCATCAGGGATACACGCGGCATCATCGACGCCATCCTCGACGGCTCGATAGACAAGGCCCCGACCAAGCAGATTCCTTATTTCGACTTTACGGTGCCGACCGCACTCCCGGGCGTAGACCCTGCAATTCTCGACCCGCGCGATACTTATGCCGACGCGGCCGAGTGGAACAGGAGAGCGGAAGACCTTGCCGGCCGGTTCATCAAGAACTTCGAGAAGTTTACCGGCAATGCGGAGGGCAAATCGCTTGTCGCCGCAGGTCCGAAGCTGAAATAAGAGTGTAGTGTTGTCACTCATCGAACGGCGGGGCGGCGTAATGTCGTCCCGCTTTTTTCAAAAGGAGAAGAGATGAAGACGATTCGAAGGTACATGTTTTTCGCTCTCCTTCTGCTGGCGGCAGTCGCCTGCCGGCCGGGAGCAGGGGCGGAACGGGGAGCGGCCGGATTGGATTACGGTCGGGCCGACATGTGGTATCGGGGCGGTACGGCGGCTTCGGCGGAGAATGCCGATGTGTTTTACATCGCCGACCTGCAATTGGGGACGGACGGATGCCGACGGCACCGTGCATTGGCAGATGGATGTGTACGATACCGTGCAGCGTGCCAATCTGCAGGCGCCGCTCAGACTGGCCGAGCGCGTGTTCGCCGAAGGCAACCGCTTCTACGCGCCTTATTACCGGCAGATTACCATGGAGTCGTGGTTCGAGCCGATTCGGTTATCGGGGCAAGGTTCGCCGTGGCGATGGAAGATGTACGGGAGGCTTTCCGTTACTATCTGGAGCACTTCAACGGGGGCCGGCCTTTCGTATTGGCGGGACACAGCCAGGGAGCCCGGTGCGTGTTGGAGCTGTTGAAAGAGGAGATGAACGACAGTCTTTACGGCCGGTTGGTGGCCGCTTACGTGGTCGGGTACCGGATTACCGACGGAGAGTTGGAGGGAGCGCGGTATGTCGTGCCTGCCGCCGACTCGCTCGATACAGGTGTCGTGATATGTATCAACAGTGTGGCGGATACCTCTGCGCTCTCTCCGCTCTTTCGGGGAAACCGTGCCTGCATCAACCGATGAACTGGCGGACGGATGCTCTTCCCTCCCGGCCGGAGGAGAACCTCGGTACGCTTTTCCTCAATCCGGACGGGACGGTCGCCCGGCAGGTGGAACCCGTGACGGCACGTATCGATACGGCCTCCTGTACGCTCATCGTGGACGGTCTTGTTCCGGAGGAGCATTTCATTCCGGCCATAGCCCCCGTAGCACCGCTGGGAAATTACCATGTGCAGGAACTGAACATCTATTTCGGCAACCTGCGGCACAATGTGGCGCGAAGGGTGCGGGCGTATTATGAAGAAGGCCGTGCGGCACGTTTCCCGACCGCATGCCGGGCTGCCGCAGTCCGGGAATGAAGGGGACTGTTTGAAATGCACAGAGGGGCGGGAAGTTCATCTTCCCGCCCCTCTGTGTAGGTGATTGGTCGGCGTTACTTCCTGAGGAACTTCCGGGGTTTTACCATATTCTCCGGACGCAGGATGTTGTCGAGCTCCTCCTTGCTCATGAGTTTGTGTTCGAGCACGAGGTCGTAGATGCCCTTGCCGCTGTTGAGCGCCTCCTTGGCCAGCATGGTCGAAGTTTCATAGCCGAGGTAGGGATTGAGGGCCGTAACGAGCCCGATGCTGTTGTACACCATGTTGCGGCACACTTCCTTGTTGGCCGTGATGCCGGTCACGCACTTCTCGCGCAGTGTGTTCATCGCATTGGCCAGCATTTCGATGCTCTCGAAAAGACAGTGGATGATGATGGGCTCCATGACGTTCAGTTCGAGCTGACCCGCTTCGGCGGCCATCGTGACGGTCAGGTCGTTGCCGATAACGCGGAAAGCCACCTGGTTCACGACTTCCGGAATGACGGGATTCACCTTGCCCGGCATAATGGACGAACCCGGCTGGCGGGGCGGCAGGTTGATTTCATTCAGACCGCAGCGGGGGCCGGAAGAGAGCAGACGCAGGTCGTTGCATATCTTGGAGAGCTTCACGGCGAGACGTTTCAGCGCCGAGGAGTTCATGACGAATGCACCGGTGTCGTTCGTCGCCTCTATCATGTTCGATGCGACCACCATCGGCAGGCCCGTGATTTCACGCAGATACTTTTCGCAGATGGCCGGATAGTCCGGGTCGGCATTGATACCCGTACCGATTGCGGTGGCACCCATGTTCATCTCATAGAAGAGCTTGTAGTTCTGTTCCAGCCGCTCCATCTCTTCGGAGAGGTTCGCTGCATAGGCTTCGAACTCCTGCCCGAGTGTCATCGGTACGGCGTCCTGCAACTGCGTGCGTCCCATCTTGATGACGTCGGCGAACTCTACGCCCTTGGCACGGAAAGCCTCCACGAGCTGTTTGAGGGAGTCCTCCAGCTTGGCGATGCTGCGGATGAGCTATCTTCATGGCCGTGGGGTAGGCGTCGTTGGTGGACTGCGACAGATTGACGTGGTTATTGGGGTGGCAGTATTTGTATTCGCCCTTCTTGTGGCCCATCAGTTCGAGGGCGATGTTGGCGATGACCTCGTTGGCGTTCATGTTGGTGGAGGTGCCGGCTCCGCCCTGTACCATGTCCACAACGAACTGGTCGTCGAACTTGCCGTCGCGTACCATGCGGCATGCCTCTACGATGGCGTCGGCAGTCTTTTTGTCGAGCAGTCCCAGGTCGCGGTTCGCCAGTGCGGCGGCCTCTTTCACGTCGGCCAGGGCTTGATGATTTCCGGGAAAAAGCTGAGCCTTACGCGGCTGATATGGAAATTCTCCATACCGCGCATCGTCTGCACGCCGAAGTAATACTCTTCCGGAACCTGCATGTAACCTATCAGGTCGTGTTCTTCTCGTGTTTTGCCCGACAGTTGGCAGTCGTGATATCCATAGTCTGAATGAGGTTAATTTAAAGAACCTATGTCTGGTTTTAATTTGTTTAGCTGTCGGATTGGTAATCCCCCAATTCTGCAAATGTAGCTATTTTTACGTGTAGTTATCCTTTTTAGCTACAAAAATTTACAAAATGCCCTTGTGAAGTATCATTTTATCACTTCCGGGCCGGATGCCGTACTATTTCGGCGCTTTCTTGTAAAGGTAGAGCGCGATGAAGGCGTAGAATATGTCTGGCAGCCAGACGAGCAGGATGGGGGAGAAGAAGGTGCTGCTTTTGGCGAATTCGGCTGCGAACTTGCAGACGAGGATGTAGGTGAAACAGAGTCCGATACCTACGCCGATGTGCAGGCCCGTCCCGCCCCGCACCTTGCGGGAGGAGAGCGAGACGCCAATGACCGTCAGCACGAAGGTAGCCATCGGGTAGGCGAAACGGTTTTGCCGTTCCACCTCGAACATCGAGACCATGTCGGAGCCTTTGGCCTTCTGTTCGACGATGAACCGGTTGAGCTGCCCGATGCTCATGGTCTGGATGATGTCCTCCAGCTTGCCGAGTTCCAGCACATCGAGGTTTATCATGGTGTCGAGCTTCTCCTTTTTTTCGAGTTTCTCCACGTTGTTCTCGTCGAAGCTGCGCGTCAGGTATTTCGCTGCTGTCCAATGCTTCGTGTCGGGATTGAATTTCACGTCCGAGGCTTCGAGCGACGCCACCATGCGGCTGCCTTCGTACTTCTCGATGGCGAGGTAGGAGGCTTTCTCCGTCGTTCCGTTGTAACTGCGGATGTAGGCGAAAGTGCCCGGGTAGACCTGACGGTAGATGTGGCGTTCGTAGCGGATATAGGCGTTTTTGGTGAGATGCTGCCGTTCGAACTCCACTCGCCGGGCGTTGGCGTTGGGTATCACCCACAGGTTGAGGCTCAGGGAGAGCATCGTGATGAGCATGGCCGAAAGGAAATAGGGCCACATGAGTCTGCGGAAGCTGACGCCGCTCGAAGGATGGCGATGATTTCCGTCTGGTACGCCATTTTCGAGGTGAAGAAGATGACGGCGATGAAGGTGAACAGGCCGCTGAACTGGTTGATGAAGTAAGGGATGAAGTTGAGGTAGTAGTCCAGTGCGACAGCTTTGAGCGATGCTTTCGTGGTGATGAAGTCGTCCATCTTCTCCACCGCGTCGAATACTACGACGATGACGATGATGAGTGCGATGGCGAACACATAGGTACCCAGAAACTTCCGGGTGATATACCCGTCGAGTATCTTGAATCCGGGGAATTTTATTCTTTTCCTGTCTGCCATGCCTTTGTCGCAAAAGGTGCTTCCCGACCGGGAAACAAGCCAAAGTTACAACCTCCGTGTCAATTTTACAACCATCCCGCGTTTCCACTCCGCGAAAGTGCCGTCGGCGATGCGCCGCCGTGCCTCGTCCACGAGCCACATGTAGAAGCGATGTTGTGCAGCGATGCGATTTGCGCCGCCAGCATCTCGCCCGAAACGGCCAGGTGACGCAGATAGGCTTTCGAGTAGAGCGTATCCGCGAAGCAGTGTCCCATGGGGTCTATGGGCGAGAAGTCCTCGCGCCACTTCTGGTTGCGGATGTTGATGATGCCCTCCGAAGTGAAGAGCATCCCGTTGCGTCCGTTGCGGGTGGGCATCACGCAGTCGAACATGTCCACGCCGCGGTCTATCGCCTCGAGGATGTTCACCGGAGTTCCCACCCCCATCAGATAACGGGGTTTGTCCTGTGGAAGTATGCCGTTCACGATTTCTATCATCTCGTACATCACCGGGGCGGGTTCTCCGACGGCGAGGCCGCCGATGGCATAGCCGTCCGCACCGAACTGCTGCACGAACTCCGCCGCCTCCGGCCGCAGGTCGGGATAGGTGC
>ENA-OQDW01000246-OQDW01000246.1-human-gut-metagenome-genome-assembly--contig:-NODE-246-length-23354-cov-3.424721_pt1 | contig 23354 bp, 29 predicted proteins | sample MGYA00242784_ERZ504613 | MGnify/ENA primary metagenome ERZ504613 (study PRJEB26092, sample SAMD00036330) | human gut metagenome | host: Homo sapiens | study: EMG produced TPA metagenomics assembly of...
CAGCAAGAACAGCATTGCATATGTTGTTAAAGTTGCAGGTAAGAATATGCAGTCTGACTTTGAGCCGGTTATCGAGCGTAAATTCCACAACTACATCAACTGTATCGAGGGTGTATACCATACAGGACAGCGTGATATGCAGCGTATCCGTATCAGCATTGACGCATTTAATGCAGGTTCAGAATCAAACATATCGGTGAGGTTCTTTATGCATCTGTTAAGAATGAGTTCGATGCGGTTGTTGATAAATGTGAGGTTGTTATCTATACAGATCCTGCTGAGTGTACAAGAATCCGTCATGAGGTTGCAATTCCGATCTTTGACAAACGTGATGAGCGTCTTGATACTCTGACAGATGAGTCTGTTGACGTATATTACAGCTGTATCCTTTGCCAGGCATTCGCACCAAGCCACGTATGTGTAGTAACACCTGAGAGACTTGGTCTTTGCGGTGCGGTTTCATGGCTGGATGCAAAAGCTACACATCAGCTTGACCCAGCTGGTCCTTGCCAGATCATCACAAAAGAGCGTCCGATCGATGAGAATCTTGGTTCTTATGAGGACGTTGATGAGGCAGTTCAGAAATTCTCCCAGGGTGCTCTGGAGCACGTTACACTGTACTCCATCATGCAGGATCCGATGACTTCCTGCGGATGCTTCGAGTGTATCTGTGGTATCGAGCCATTCTCCAACGGTGTTGTTATTGCTAACCGTGAGTATGCAGGCATGACACCACTTGGAATGACATTCCCTGAGATGGCATCCATGACAGGTGGTGGAGTTCAGACACCTGGATTCATGGGACATGGTAAACATTTCATTTCCTCCAAGAAGTTCATGAAGGCTGAGGGCGGTATCGAGCGTATCGTATGGATGCCGAAAGAACTGAAAGAATTCGTAGCTGACAGACTTAATAAGACTGCAAAAGAGCTTTACGGAATCGATAACTTTACAGACATGATCGGTGATGAGACGATCGCAGAAGATCCGGAGACACTGGTTGCATTCCTTACAGAAAAAGGACATCCGGCTCTCGGACTTGATCCGATGATGTAATTTATCAGGGAGAAAGGATGTGCGGACATCCTTTCTCCTGTAAACTGTTAAAAAGTTTGTTGATTTTTTAACAGAAATATAGTGCTGCATCTTGCCAATAACTGGTGCTATGTAGTATAATATAAGAAGCTCTGTAGTTTTTTAATTATTATTTTTAAGGAGGCTAACGAAAAATGCCGTTTAATCAGAAACCACAAAAGTTCAATGCAAAGATTAATGCTGTCACAATCGGAAGCGGAGATAAGACTGTGACAATTGGTGGGGATTGTACATTCCCATTTTATTCCTTTGACGCAGAGTCAGAGAACTGCCCGAAGATCGGTGTAGAGATCTCTGATATGGGTCTTGAGGGCGTATCTGAAGGTATCAAAGCTTACTATGAAGGCGCTACTACAATGGCTGACATTGCTAAGAAAGCTGCAGCTATGGAGGGTGCTGACTTTGTTGCACTTATTCTTGAGGGCGGCGACCCGAACGGTGTTAACAAATCTATCGATGAGCTGATCGCAGTTGTTAAAGAAGTTGCAGATGCAGTTGACTGTCCACTGGTTGTAGAGGGCTGCAAGAATGTTGAGAAGGATGCAGAGCTCCTTCCGAAGGTTGCAGAGGCTCTTCAGGGCAGAAATGCACTGATCCTTTCCGAGAAAGAGGAGAACTACAAAGCGATCGGTGCAGCAGCAGGTCTTGCTTACAATCAGATCGTAGGCGCTGAGTCTGCCGTTGATATCAACCTTGCTAAACAGCTTAACGTTGTTACTACACAGCTTGGTGTAGATGCTAAGAAGATCGTTATGAATATCGGTAGTGCAGCAGTTGGTTATGGATATGAGTACGTAGTATCTACTATGGACGTATCAAAGGTGCCGCTTTAGGGCAGAATGATAACATGCTGCAGATGCCTATTATTACACCTGTATCCGCTGAGACATGGAATGTTAAAGAGGCAATGGCTTCTGAAGCAGACATGCCGGCATGGGGACCACAGGACGAGCGTGGAATCGACATGGAAGTTGAGACAGCAGCAGCTGATCTTGCAGCTGGTTCTGATGCAGTTATCTTAAGACATCCGGAATCTGTTAAGACAATTTCCAAGCTGATCAAAGCACTTGCGTAATAAATAGGAGGATAAAGAGCTATGGCACTGAATGTATTCAGATCTTTAAATTAACACCAAAGAAAAACTGTAAGGAATGTGGATGCCCTACATGTATGGCTTTCTCTATGAAAGTTGCACAGGGCGCTATGAAAATTGAGCAGTGTCCTCATATGTCCGAGGATGCATTAGCATCTCTTTCTGAGGCAACTGCACCGCCAATGAAAACTATCAAGATCGGAACAGGCGATGGAGAGTTTACACTTGGTGGAGAGACTGTTCTTTTCAGACATGAGAAGACATTTGTAAGCAAAACAAGATATGCCGTATCACTTTGCACATGCATGAGTGATGAAGAAGTAGAAGCAAAACTTGCAGAGATCCCACACGTTGACTATGATCGTATCGGTGAGAGAATGCATGTAGAGCTTGTGTATGTAAACTGCGATGAGAATGCAGATGCTGCAAAATTTACAGCACTTGTAGAGAAGGCTAAAGGTCTTGGAAGAACACTGATCCTTGGCTGTACAGATCCTGAGATCGCAAAAGCTGCCCTTGAAGTATGTAAGGACGGCAAACCGGTTCTTAACGGAGCAAACGCTTCCAACTACGAGGCAATGAGCAAGGTTGCTACAGATGCAGGCGTAGTTCTCGGTGTATCCGGTAAGGACATCAATGAGTTATATGATACTACAGCAGCTATTGAGAAACTTGGCAACAAGAATCTCGTACTTGATACAACAGGAGCTGACATCAAAGAGACCTTTGCAAATACTGTACAGGTTCGTCGTGCAGCTCTTAAGAATCAGGACAGAACATTTGGTTATCCTTCTATCGTTAACCTTGTTAAACTTGCGAAGGGTGACAAACATTTACAGGCAGCACTTGCTTCCATGTTTACTATGAAATATGGTTCTATCATCGTTATGGAGCAGATGACATATGCAGAGGCACTTCCGCTGTTCGGTCTTCGTCAGAACGTATTTACAGACCCGCAGAAGCCAATGAAGGTAGAACCGGGCATTTATCCTCTGAACGGAGCAGACGAGAATTCTCTCGTTGTAACAACAGTAGACTTTGCTCTTACATATTTCGTAGTATCTGGCGAGCTGGAGCGTTCCGGTGTTCCGCTTAACCTGGTGATCAATGATGCAGGCGGACTTTCCGTACTTACATCCTGGGCAGCAGGTAAATTCTCCGGAAACAGCATCTCCGAGTATATCAAAGAGAATGTTGAGCCGAAGGTTAAATGCAGAAGACTGGTTATTCCTGGTAAAGTAGCAGTTCTTAAGGGCGATCTTGAGGCTAAGCTTCCTGGATGGGAGATCATCGTAGGACCAAGAGAAGCAGTACAGCTTGTGAAATTCTTAAAAGACCTTGATGCATAAACTTAAGGTTTAAGAAATCAGCTGTCCGGCAATATCGCCGGCAGTTATAAACGGCTGTGCAGGTTTGCTGCACAGCCATATCCTACTAATATGTAAAGGAGAACACGAGTATGGCAAAATTTGTAACAATTGGGGAGAGACTTTCAACAACAGCACCGGCAGTAAATAAAGCATTTACTGAGAGAGATCCTGAGCCGATCATCAAAAGAGCAAAACAGCAGCTTGATGCGGGCGCTACATATCTTGATGTAAACATCGGACCGGCTGAGAACGATGGCGAGGACCTTATGAAATGGGCAGTACAGCTCCTTCAGTCTGAGTTTGACAATGTTCCGCTTGCTCTGGATACTACAAACCAGAAAGCTATTGAGGCTGGTATTTCCGTATACAACAGAAGCAAAGGTAAACCGATCGTAAACTCTGCAGATGCTGGAGACAGAATTTCCAATATCGACCTTGCAGCAGCTAACGATGCGATCTGTATCGCACTTTGCTCTTCCGGTATGGTTGCATCAGACAATGACGAGCGTATGATGCACTGCCAGAACATGCTTGAGAGAGGTCTTGGCCTTGGTATGGAAGCAGAGGATCTCTGGTTTGATCCGCTTTTCCTTGTTGTAAAAGGAATGCAGGACAAACAGATGGAAGTTCTTGAGGCAATCAAGATGTTCTCCGAGATGGGTCTGAACTCCACTGGCGGTCTTTCCAACAACAGTAACGGTATGCCAAAACATATCCGTCCGATCATGGACTCTGCTCTTGTAGCTATGGCTATGATGAATGGTCTTACATCTGCAATCGTTAACCCTAACGACCTTCGTCTTATGGAGACAATCAAATCCTGTGACGTATTCAAGGGTAACACACTTTACGCAGATTCTTACCTTGAGATCTAATTTGGCGTGTGAACAAAACAGGAGCGCTGTTTCAGAGGCTGGGGCTTCGGCCTTCAGCCTTCTTTTTACTAATATAGTTTAGTCTAACTCCCAACGCCACAGGTGGAAGACGAATAACTTTTACGAGGCGAGAAAGGTGGTTGCCGAATGTTTAAGGTGACTTTTGCTTTTGAAAATGGCAGTACGGTAGAAGCATTTGCCAATGCGGGGGATAATTTACTGGAGGTTGCTCGTAGTGCCAATGTGGCTATCGATGCACCATGTTCCGGAAACGGAGCCTGTGGAAAATGTCGGGTACAGTTAAAAAGCGGAGAACTGGACTCAAAGAAAACTCTTCATATTTCGGATGAAGAATATGGCGCAGGCTGGCGTCTGGCTGTATGAGCAAGATCAGTGCAGATGTGGAGGTTCTTGTTCCGGATATTGCATCCGCGTATAAGAGCCGAATGAAAGTGGCTGATTTGAGCTCAAAAGAAGAAATCGCTATTTTTGAAAATGCCAAGCATGAAGTTGAGATGGCTGGCATAGAACTTACAAACAGTCTTGATGTTGTGGAACTTCAGATGGATATTCCATCACTGGATGATACCATGCCGGATAATGAAAGACTGACCCGTGCACTTCAGAAGTTTATGAACCTGAAGCGTGTCAGAATTCCGTATGCGGTGCTTAAGAAGCTTCCGGATGTACTTCGTGAGAGTAAATTTTCTGTGAAGTGCGTGGTTCGTACAGCACCAAATGACATGTATGTTTATGATATTTTTGACAGTAAGAAAGATGTTGTGATCGGTGGTCTTGCTGTAGATATCGGTACCACAACCGTTTCTGCAGTCCTGATCAATATGGAAACAGGAGAGATCCTGGCCAAGAGTTCTTCCGGAAACGGACAGATCCGTTTTGGTGCGGATGTTATCAACCGTATCATCGAATCTCAGAAACCTGGCGGAAAGAAGAAACTTCAGGATGCAGTGATCAAAGAGACCATTAACCCGATGATCCATGAGATGTGCAGAAGCATTCATTTCCCGGAGGAACAGATCTACCGGATGTGTGTTGCTTCCAATACGACCATGAATCATCTGTTTGCAGGGATCAATGCGGATCCGCTTCGTATGGAACCGTATATTCCTACGTTTTTCAAAACAAATTCCTTGTTTGCATCGGATGTGGGAATTGAGATCAATCCGGATGCACATATTATCATGGCTCCGAATATCGGAAGCTATGTAGGTGGAGATATCACTGCCGGTACACTGGTAAGTATGATCTGGAACAGACCGGAATTTTCTCTGTTTATCGACCTTGGTACTAACGGAGAGCTTGTATTCGGTAATTCCGATTTTATGATGAGCTGTGCATGTTCCGCAGGTCCTGCCTTTGAGGGTGGAGATATCAGCTGCGGTATGCGTGCTACAGACGGTGCTATTGAGGCATGTACCATTGATAAAGAAACTATGGAGCCGACATATAAGGTTGTAGGCGAACCTGGAACCAAACCGGTAGGACTTTGCGGTTCCGGTATCATTGATGTGATCAGTGAACTTTTTATGACAGGAATCATCAATCCGAAGGGAAAATTTGTCCGTGAGGGCAAAAGAATCCGTCACGATCACTATGGCATGGGAAGCTATGTGATCGCGTTTGAAGAGGAAGCCGGTTCTGCCAAGGATGTTGAGATCACAGAAGTAGATATTGATAACTTTATCCGTGCCAAAGGCGCTATTTTCTCTGCAATCCGTACTATGCTGAATTCTCTTGATTTCGATGTTTCCATGATCGATGACGTATATGTTGCCGGTGGAATCGGAAGCGGGATCAATATGGCTAATGCAGTACATATCGGAATGTTCCCGGATATCCCTCTTGAGAAGTTCCATTATATTGGTAACTCTTCTCTGACGGGTGCTTATCTGATGCTTCATTCCACATCAGCAGAGAAGAAAACCTATGAACTGGCTTCAAATATGACTTACCTGGAGCTTTCTACAGTTCCTACCTATATGGATGAGTTTGTAGGTGCATGCTTTATTCCGCATACGGACACAAATCTGTTTCCGTCTGTTATGGAAGAACAGCAGAAGAGATAAAGCAGACTAAAACAGCAGAGGTAAAACATGGCTTTTAGTATAAATGACTTGAATTATGAAAAAGACAGCAAGGAAAGAATGCCCTGGGAGCATTATACAGAGGAGTTCGCTAAGGCAGACCCGGCAGAAATTGCCGGACGTCTTTCACTTCCTTATGACGAAGAGAAGAAAGAACTGACTCTGAAATTCCTGGGAAGCGTTTATCATATTTCCTGGCCGGATTTTCAGGTAACTCATGAAGAAGATGATGCGGGATATTATCCTCTTGAGGAAATGCATTATGCAAGATCCTTGCTATCCGTTTTCTGCTGAACGGGAATGTATCTCAGGGAAGCGGAAGGTTTAAAACATACAGGGAAATGCCCTGGGGAGAGGTTTATCTCCGTCAGTTTGATGGCAGGTGCATCAAACGCCTGGCATTCACATATGGAAACAGACTTAAGGATTTCAAGGAGATCATGGAACACATCCATGCGGTTCCCGTGGATCATGGAGATATTGCATATCAGGTGGAGATCTTTCCGGGATATGTAGTTCAGATGATCCTCTGGGAGGGGGATGATGAATTTCCGCCGTCCTCACAGATCTTGTTTTCTGATAATTTTCCGGTTTCCTTTGCAGCCGAGGACATGGCTGTTATGGGAGACGTTATCATTGGGTCTTTAAAGGCATTTCTGAAATGTCTTTAAAAATGAAAAATAGTTAAGAACAGGATGGGACCTGTTTTTATAGAGATGCAGTTTTAAGGGATTAAAAACTGTAAAAATACCTAAAGGGAGGTAACATTATGGGATTTAAAAGTGACATCGAGATTGCACAGGAGTGTGAAATGCTTCCAATCACACAGATTGCAGAGAAGGCAGGTATTGACGACAAATATCTGGAGCAGTACGGTAAGTACAAAGCAAAAATTGATTACAATCTGTTAAAAGAGAGTGACAAGAAAGATGGTAAGCTGATCCTCGTAACAGCTATCAACGACACCTGCAGGAGAGGGAAAAACAACAACAACCGTTGGTCTTGCAGATGCAATGCAGAAAATGGGCAAAAAAGTAATGGTAGCTCTTCGTGAGCCATCCCTCGGACCGGTATTCGGTGTAAAAGGTGGTGCAGCAGGCGGCGGTTATGCACAGGTAGTTCCGATGGAGGATATCAACCTTCACTTTACCGGTGACTTCCATGCGATCGGTGCGGCAAACAACCTTCTTGCAGCAATGATCGACAACCATATCTTCCAGGGTAATGACCTGAACATTGACCCGAGAAAGATCACATGGAGACGTTGCGTGGACATGAACGACCGTCAGCTTCGTAATGTAGTAGATGGTCTTGGCGGAAGAACAAACGGTATGCCTCGTGAAGACGGATACGACATCACAGTTGCATCTGAGATCATGGCAGTTCTTTGCCTCGCAAGTGACATCAAAGACCTGAAAGAGAGACTTTCCAGAATCATCATCGGATATACCTATGGTAAAGTTTCCGAGCAGAAACCGGTAACAGCTGGTGATCTTCATGCAGAGGGTGCTATGACAGCACTTCTGAAAGATGCCCTGAAACCAAACCTTGTACAGACACTGGAGCATGTTCCTGCAATCGTACACGGCGGACCATTCGCAAACATCGCTCATGGATGTAACTCCGTAACAGCTACAAAGATGGCTATGAAACTTGCAGATTATGCTATCACAGAGGCTGGATTCGGTGCTGACCTTGGTGCAGAGAAATTCCTTGACATCAAGTGTCGTATGGCAGGCCTTCATCCAAGCGCAGTTGTTATCGTAGCTACTGTTCGTGCGCTGAAATACAACGGTGGTGTTCCGAAGGCAGATCTGAACAACGAGAACCTTGAGGCTCTTGAGAAAGGTCTTCCAAACCTTCTGAAACATGTAAGCAATATCAAGAATGTATACAAACTTCCATGTGTAGTTGCTATCAATGCATTCCCGACCGATACCAAGGCAGAGCTTGACCTGGTTGAGGCAAAATGTAAAGAGCTTGGCGTTAACGTTGCACTTTCCGAGGTATGGGCAAAAGGCGGCGAAGGCGGCATGAAGCTTGCTGAGGAAGTAATCCGTCTTGTTGAGGAGCCGAATGACTTCACATATGCTTATGAGCTTGAGGGATCCATCGAGGATAAACTGAATAACATCGTACAGAAAGTTTACGGTGGTAAGAAAGTTGTTCTTACAGCAAATGCTCAGAAACAGGCAAAACAGCTAGAAGCACTTGGATTTGGCAACTGCCCGATCTGTGTTGCTAAGACACAGTACAGTCTGACTGATGATCAGACAAAACTTGGTGCACCGACAGACTTTGAGGTAACAGTACGTAACCTGAAGATTTCCGCAGGTGCAGGATTCATCGTTGCTCTGACAGGTGAGATCATGACTATGCCAGGTCTCCCGAAAGTACCGGCTGCAACCAAGATCGATGTAGATGAGACAGGTAAGATCACAGGTCTCTTCTAATCGGAACATAAGATCAAAAACAACCGGAGGGGGCTTTTTATAAAGCCCCCAATGGGCTCTAAAGAGTGCTAAAATAAGAATATAAGGAGGAGAGTCCTATGGGATTTTCTACAAGTACATGTACTGAATTTGTTGAGGTATTAAGCTCCAAGGCACCGGTTCCTGGCGGCGGCGGCGCTTCTGCTCTTGTAGGTGCGGTTGGTACAGCTCTTGGAAACATGGTTGGAAGCCTTACTGTCGGTAAGAAAAAATATGCAGATGTAGAAGATGAAATGTGGGAGCTGAAAAAGAAATGTGATCAGCTTCAGAAAGATTTCCTTCATCTGATCGAGAGAGATGCGGAAGTTTTTGAGCCTCTTTCCAAGGCTTACGGAATGCCGAGAGAGACAGAAGAAGAGAAGGCTGAGAAGGCTCGAGTAATGGAAGCTGCCCTCAAGGAAGCATGCTCTGTTCCTATGGAGATCATGGAGAAATGCTGCGAGGCTATTGAACTTATCGTTGAGTTCGGAGCAAAAGGTTCCAAGCTTGCAATCAGTGATGCTGGTGTAGGTGCTGCATTCTGCAAAGCAGCTCTTAAGGGAGCAAGCCTGAATGTGTACATTAACACAAAATCTATGGCTGACCGTGCGTATGCAGAGGAATTAAACAAAAAAGCAGACGCTATGCTTGAGAAATATACAAAGATTGCAGACGAGACATTTGACAGTGTTCTCGGAAGACTGAAATAGGAGGAACCAGACAAATGGCAAAGCAGTTATTAGGTAAAGAAGTAACAGCAGCTCTTAACGAGAAGATCAAAGCTAACGTTGCAGAGCTTCAGGCAAAAGGTGTAGATCCTACACTTTGCATTATCCGTGTTGGTGAGAATCCAAGCGATATTTCCTATGAGAGAGGTGCTACAAAGCGCTGTGAGACTCTTGGTGTTGCATGTGAGAAAATCCTTCTTCCGGAGGATGTTTCCCAGGATGAGCTTCTTGCAACCATCGATAAAGTAAACAAAGATGACAAGATCCATGGAGTTCTTCTGTTCCGTCCGCTGCCAAAACATCTGGATCAGGCAGTGATCGAGAATGCACTTGCAGCAGAGAAGGATGTTGACTGTATGACAGATCTTTCCATGTCTGGTGTATTTACAGGCAAGAAGATCGGATTCCCGCCATGTACACCGCAGGCATGCATGGAGATCCTTGATCACTATGGAATCGACTGCACAGGCAAAAAAGCGGTTGTTATCGGAAGAAGTCTTGTAGTTGGTAAACCGGCTGCCATGATGCTTGTTAAGAAAAATGCGACAGTAACGATCTGCCATACAAGAACCGTTGATATGCCATCTGTTGCAAAAGAGGCGGATATCGTCATCGTTGCAGCTGGTCGTGCTGGTGTTGTTGGCGCTGATTATGTCAGAGAGGGACAGACTATTATCGATGTTGGTATCAATGTCAATGCAGAGGGCAAGCTTTGTGGTGATGTTGATTATGCGGCAGTTGAGCCAATCGTTGATGCGATCACACCGGTTCCTGGCGGAGTAGGAAGTGTTACAACTTCTGTTCTTGTAGGTCATGTGGTTGAAGCTGCAATGAGAAAAGCGCAGTAATAACAGTAATAAAGGATTGATCATTTATATATGTACAGATTCCGAAATAGTTTTTGTTTACGGATGATGGTACTTGCAGGCGTTCTGGTGTTCGGAACGCCTGCAAGTGTTTTGGCAGAGGAAGCGGATCATTCTATGGAGGGTCAGATTTCGAAGCTCAGTCATCTGGAGAGAGTGATACAGAGGGTTTTGTGGATGATTCCACAGATAATACTTATGGATATTATACAATCATGGGGTGTACCACAGTGGATGCGGAGGATATGGTAGTGCAGTATGAGGCGCAGAATGTGGAGTATCCTTCCGGCATCCTGACGGAGGGTGGTGCACCGGATATTGATACGTTTTGCACGATTGTGATAGAGGAAGCGGATGCGGAGGGCGTCCGTGGAGAGGTTGTTTTTGAGCAGGCGATGCTTGAGACCGGATGGCTTCAGTTTGGTGGGGATGCCAGTGCAGGGCAGTTTAATTTTTCGGGGCTGGGGACTACCGGTGGTGGTGTTGCCGGTAATTCTTTTCCTGATGTAAGGACGGGAATTCGGGCGCAGGTGCAGCATTTGAAGGCTTATGCTTCTTCGGAGGAGCTGAACCAGGCTTGCGTGGATAATCGGTTCCAGTATGTTTCCCGTGAGAGTGCGCCTTATGTGGAGTGGCTTGGGATCCAGGAGAATCCTTATGGGGGCGGATGGGCCGCCGGGAGGAATTATGGATATAAGCTTAGGAGTCTTCTGGCGGAGTTGAAGGGGGAGGAGTATACCTGGCCGGAGAGTACGGAGACGGTGGAGAAGTAGTGGTGGTGGCGAACGGGACGGTAGTGGCAGATGGGACGGCCCGGAAGGGAGTGCGGTTCTGTCCGCGGCCGGGCTTCGTCGGCGGCTAGATCTAAGGCGCCGGGATTCTGCTAAAACCATTTTCCAAAAGCCAGAACTCGCGGCTTTTTGCCGCTCAGACAGCTGGCTTTTGAAAAATAACGCAGAAGTCCCGCCGCCTAAGATCCAGCACACCTCCTGCAGAGTCGTCCGCAGACAGTACCGCACTCCCTTCCGGGCCTGTGCGTTGGTTGGGGTAAGTTGTCTGGCTAAACGATAGGATGTGGATGAGGGATGGAGGCGGGCTTTGCCCTGTCCTGGTTGATAAAATAATGGAGATGCAACCTTGAAGATTAAAGATCTAGGTTGCATCTCCGTTTTTTATTCAATCAAATTGAAATATTTGGGGAATTATATAGTGGAATATTTTGAGGTATTTAGTTCAACTCCAGGTTTTCCAGTTCCTGTGAGGGGAGTTTTGGTTCTGAGCTGTCTACGTATTTTTTGAGGGCCTTGGAGGTTTTTGCGAAGCCGGCGTTGGTTCCGGCGCCTCCGATGCAGCCTCCGGGGCAGGCCATTCCTTCGATCATGCAGTTTTTGATCTTGCCGCTTTTGCCAGAGTGAGGACTTTTTTGCATTCGGCAAGGCTTTCTGCGTGTTCGATGTGGACTGGTACATCGGGATAGTATTCCTTCAGACAGTTTTCGATGGCTCCAGCTACGCCGCCGGCGATGGCGTAGCCTCTTCCTGCTGCGGTTGCGGCCTGGGTTTCTTCCGGGAGCTCTTCGCAGGTGGATGGGGTGATGCTTTTGGCGTCGAACAGGCCCCAGAGTTCCTCGAAGGTGATCACGAAGTCTACATCACTTCTTACGGAATGACGCATGGCTTCCAGTTTCTTGGAGGCGCATGGTCCGATGAAGACTACTTTCGCATGGGGGTGCTCTTTTTTTACGATCCGGGCAGTTGCCACCATCGGGGTCAGCTCCTGGGAGATGTTGTCGATCATAGCCGGGAAGTATTTTTTTGCCATGACTGACCAGGATGGGCAGCAGGAGGTGAGGAGGAACGGGAGGTGGCCGGTTGCTACTTCTTTGGCGTAGTGGTGTGCTTCAGAGATGCAGCCGATGTCTGCGCCCAGTGCTACCTCATAAATGTTTGAGAAGCCCAGCTGTTTGAGAGCGGAGCGGAATTGGCCCGGGGTGACGTCTTCGCCGAACTGATTGATGTAGGCGGGGGCGATTTCTGCAATGATCTCAGTTCCTTCTCGGAGGGCATGTGCCAGCTGGAAAATCTGGGATTTGTCGGAGATAGCTCCGAATGGACAGCTGACCATGCACATGCCGCAGGATACGCATTTATCCTGGTTGATGGAGGCGCGTCCCTGTTCATCGCTCTCGATGGCTTTTACACCGCAGGCACGTTCGCAGGGGCGTTCTTTATGGGCGATGGCATCGTAAGGACAGACAGCTTTGCATCTTCCGCAATGGATACATTTGTCCTGGTCGATGAAGGATTTTCCGTTTACCATGGAAATGGCGCCTTTGGGGCAGGTGAGTAAACAGGGATGTGCGACACAGCCGCGGCACATGTTGCTGACTTCGTATTTGTTGGATTCGCATGCGGAACATGCGGAAGGGATCACCTGCATAAGAGGTGGTTCATAATATTTCTCGTCAATGTTGCTGGCCTTCACGCCATCGGTAAGGTGGACGGAACGATTTTCCGGGCGGAGGGAAAGTCCCATGGCCAGACGGACACGTTCGCTTGCAACAGCTCTTTCACGATAGATGCTTTCACGGTATTTCGCGCGTTCCTCTACAATATTGTAGGGAATGGATTCGATATCATGGATCATTGATTCGTCCGTGGATTCAAATCCGATCTTAGCAATTTCGGTAAAAATCTTTCGCCGGATCTGTTTTACTGGTGTGTCAAGATTTCGCATAGATGTTCTCCTTTACAAAATAAATTAATTAAATGTTTTCCACGCACTTTTTATCTATCTTAAAGTAATTGAGAAATAAAATCAATAACCGGCTTTAATGTTTTGGGGCAGAAACAAAGAGCAGATTTGTATCTTTATTATCAAAGCTGTTAAAAATTGAACATATTTTATGGAAAATAGATATAAAATCAGTAAGCCGTTGTAAACATTTCGATATATTCTGAAAAAAGCAAAAAAACTGCTTGTGAAAAATGACCATATAAGTTATAATTAAAGGCATGAAATAGTGCAAAATAATGATTTGCATAAATGCGCGGCACTGACAGAGTGTTAAAGCATTAACCTGTAGTGGAACAGGTTGATCAAGTGGAAAATCTATGAGAAACAAGGAGGGAACCGAATGTTAGACCAGACGTATTACAGAAAAACGGACGAGATCATCGAGCACTACGGCCGGAAAGCTGCATCACTGATTCCGATCATGCAGGATATTCAGGCTGAGTACCGTTATCTTCCGGGAGAGCTTCTTACTTATGTTGCGGAACAGATTGGTGTAAAAGAAGCGAAGGCGTACAGTGTAGCTACTTTCTATGAAAACTTTTCCTTTGAGCCGAAAGGCAAGTACATCATCAAGGTATGTGACGGTACTGCCTGTCATGTACGTAAGTCCATGCCTGTAAAGGAAGCAATGCTGAAGGAACTTGGACTGAGTCATAAGAAGCATACTACAGATGATATGATGTTTACCGTTGAGACAGTTTCCTGTCTTGGTGCCTGCGGACTTGCACCGACACTGACTGTAAATGATGAAGTTCACCCGAAGATGACTCCTGAGAAGGCTGTTGAGCTTTTAAATGAATTGAGAGGTGAGAGCGTATGAGTATAACCAGTATGGAAGATCTGAAAAACAAACAGGCTGAGGTTAAGAAGAATCTTGATGGCTATACCTGCCGTGTTCTCGTCTGTTCCGGTACCGGATGTATTGCTTCCGGTGCTCAGAAGATTTATGAAGAAATGTCAAGACTCTGTGAGGGAATCGAGGGTGTTGCGGTTGAGATGCAAAAGGATGTTCCTCATGTAGGAATCGTTAAGACCGGATGCCAGGGCTTATGTGAACTGGGTCCTCTTATGAGAATTGAACCCTATGATTATCAGTATGTACATGTTCAGGTAGACGACTGTCGCGAGATCGTAGAGAAGACCGTGATCTGCGGACTGCCTGTCGAGCGTCTGTTTTATCGTCATAATGATGAGGCCTGTCCACATCCCAGTGACATTCCGTTCCTGAACCAGCAGACAAGGATCGTTCTTGAGAACTGTGGCAAGATCGATGCAGAGTCCATTGATGAATATATTTCCGTAGGCGGATTTTCCGCTATGGCGAAGGCTTTCTTTGAGATGACCCCACAGGGTGTTATCGACGAGATCTCGAAGTCTGGTCTCCGCGGCCGTGGCGGTGCAGGCTTCCCTGCAGGCAAGAAATGGTCACAGGTTGCACGCCAGCCGGAAAAAGTCCGTTATGTAGTATGTAACGGTGATGAGGGTGACCCGGGAGCATTTATGGATGGTTCCGTAATGGAAGGTGATCCTTACAAGATGATCGAGGGTATGGTGATCGCTGCCTATGCAGTAGGTGCAGAAGATGGTTATATTTATGTGCGTGCCGAGTATCCTCTTTCTGTACAGAGACTTCGAATGGCTATTGAGCAGGCAGAGTCCTATGGCCTTCTTGGTGATAATATCCTTGGTTCCGGTATTAATTTCCACTTACATATCAATCGCGGTGCCGGAGCGTTCGTATGTGGTGAAGGTTCTGCCTGACTGCTTCTATCGAAGGCAACAGAGGTATGCCTCGAGTAAAACCTCCGAGAACTGTCGAGCAAGGTCTGTGGGGTAAGCCTACCGTTCTCAATAACGTAGAGACTTATGCCAACGTACCGAAGATCATCCTTCAGGGTGCTGACTGGTTCCACACCATCGGTACAGAGGGAAGCCCCGGAACAAAGACCTTCTCACTTACCGGTTCCATTGAGAACACCGGCCTTATCGAGGTGCCGATGGGAACAAGCCTCCGTCATATCATTTATGACATTGGTGGTGGTCTTAAGAGTGGTGCTGCATTTAAGGGTGTACAGATCGGTGGTCCTTCCGGTGGATGTCTGATCGACGATCAGATCGATCATCCGCTTGATTTTGATTCTGTTAAGAAGCTGGATGCCATCATGGGTTCCGGTGGACTTGTTGTTATGGATGAGAATACCTGTATGGTAGAGGTTGCGCGTTTCTTCATGAGCTTTACACAGCGTGAGAGCTGTGGTAAATGTGTTCCCTGCCGTGAGGGTACCAAACGTATGCTTGAGATCCTAGAGAGAATCGTCGCAGGTAAGGGTGAGCTTTCCGATCTGGATGAGCTGGAAGAGCTTGCAAACATGGTTCAGAGCATGGCCCTGTGCGGACTCGGTAAGAGTGCACCGCTTCCGGTCATCAGTACTCTGAAGCGTTTCCGTGACGAATATGTAGAGCATATCGTAGATAAAAAATGTCGTGCGAAGGTCTGCACGGCGCTCCGTCAATTCCATATCAATCCTGAGTTCTGTATCGGCTGCGGCAAGTGTGCAAAGAACTGTCCGACTGGTGCGATTTCAGGAAAGATCAAGCATCCACATGTAATCAACAATGACGTATGTATCAAATGCGGATCCTGTAAGGATAACTGTAACTTTGATGCGATTTATGTGGAAGCATAGAAGGGAGGATATCTTATGGGTACAATGACAATTGACGGAAGAAAAGTAGAATTTACTGACGAAAAAAATGTCCTGACAGTCATCAGGAATGCCGGTATCAATATCCCCACACTGTGCTATCATTCAGAGGTTTCCACCTTTGGTGCCTGTCGTCTCTGTACAGTTGAGGATGACAGAGGCAAAACATTTGCCTCCTGTTCCGAGCAGCCGAGAGACGGAATGGTTATCTATACCAACTCCGGTCGTATTAAGAAATATCGTAAACTGATCGTGGAGCTGCTTCTTGCAGCACATTGCCGTGACTGTACAACCTGTGTAAAGAGCGGCGAATGTATCCTGCAGGAGCTGGCACATCGCCTTGGCGTGCGGGATATCCGTTTTGAAAATACAAGAGAACAGCACGAGATCGATGACAGTTCACCGTCCATCATCCGTGATCCGAACAAATGTATCCTCTGCGGCAACTGTGTACGTGCCTGCGAGGAACTTCAGGGAATCGGAGCTCTTGGATTCGCATTCCGTGGAACAGAGGCCATGGTTATGCCTGCATTCAATAAAAAGATTGCTGAGACACAGTGTGTAAACTGTGGTCAGTGCCGTGTTTACTGTCCGACAGGAGCCATCTCCATTCGTACACATATGGATGAGGTTTGGGATGCACTTGCGGACAAGGATACCCGTGTGGTTGCCAGATCGCGCCGCAGTCCGTGTAGCAGTTGGTGATCACTACGGCCTCACAAAGGGCAGGAGCGTTATGGGCAAGATCGTCAACGCACTCCACAGAATGGCTTTGATGAAGTATACGATACCACATTCAGTGCCGATCTTACTATTATGGAAGAGACCAAGGAGTTCTTAAACAGAGTAGAGAAGGGTGAGAACCTTCCGCTTCTGACCTCCTGCTGTCCTGCATGGGTGAAGTTCATCACAGATCAGTATAAGGAATATGTTCCGAACATTTCTACCTGCCGTTCCCCACAGGGAATGATGTCTGCGGTTATCAAGGAATACTTCCGTGATCCGGAGCATGCAGCAGGCAAGAAGACCGTTATGGTTTCCATTATGCCATGTACAGCCAAGAAGGCAGAGGCAATCCGCCCCAACAGCTTTACCGATGGCGAGCAGGATACCGATATCGTTATCACAACCACAGAGCTTCTCCGCATGATCGATAACTTTGGTCTTGATTTTGCAACACTGGATCCGGAAGCATGCGATATGCCGTTTGGATTTGGTTCCGGCGGTGGCGTTATCTTCGGTGTTACCGGTGGTGTTACCGAGCAGTCTTCGAAGACTGAGCCGGATCACAGCAAGGAAGCCATGCATGAGATTGCAGAGTGCGGTGTTCGTGGTGAAGAGGGAATCAAGGAATTTACCGTACCGTACAAGGGAATGGATATCAATGTATGCGTAGCCAGTGGCCTTGCAAATGCAAGAACCGTTATGGAACGTGTAAAGAACGGCGAGGCAAACTATCATCTGATCGAGGTTATGGCATGCCGCCGTGGATGTATCATGGGTGGAGGTCAGCCGACCAGATCCGGTGACAGAACCAAGGCAGCCAGAGCAAGAGGTTTGTACAATGCAGACAATACCATGATCATCAAGAAATCCGATGAGAACCCACTGGTTCTGGAGCTTTATGAGGGACTCCTCAAAGGCAAAGAGCATCATCTGCTTCACAATGAGTTCTATATCAAAGACTGATATGAGGAATACAAAGAGCTGCTGTTCCCGGTGAACAGCAGCATATAAGAAGCCTTCCGGGCATATACTGTGGTATGCGGGAACTGTCTTTTTTAAGACGTTTCCCGGAACTTACAGGCCAGTATATGCAGGGAGGCTTTTTTATATGGAAAACTTTCAGGTTTACCGTGATATCCAGGCGCGGACGGGCGGGGATATCTACATAGGGGTTGTGGGACCGGTCCGTACAGGAAAATCCACATTCATCCGGAGATTTATGGAGCTGATAGCACTGCCATCGATCAGCGAGGGAAAAAGAGCAGAACTTCAGGATGAACTGCCATTAAGCGGTGCCGGAAAAATGATCACCACCGTAGAACCCAAATTTATTCCAAAAGAAGCAGTGGAAGTATCCATAGGGGAAAACCAGAAAATCCGGGTAAAACTCATTGACTGTGTAGGCTTTCTGGTAAAGGATGCATCCGGAAATGTGGAAGAAGGCAGGGAGCGGATGGTCAAAACTCCCTGGCAGGAAAAAGCAATCCCGTTCCATGATGCAGCCCGCATTGGAACGGAAAAAGTGATCAGCCAGCATTCCACCATTGGGATTGTAGTCACAACAGACGGAAGTTTTGGGGAGATTCCCAGAGAAAATTTTATTCCGGCAGAGGAACAGACCATAAAAGAACTGAAAGTCCAGGGAAAACCCTTTCTGATCCTGGTAAACTCCCAGACTCCCTACAGTGAGGAAACCGGAAAAACTGTAAAACATCTGGAAGAGAAATTTGGAGTATCCGTTCTGGCAGTCAACTGTGAACAGCTTCGAAAAGAGGATGTGACCAGAATCCTGGAGAAGATCCTTTATGAATTCCCGGTCAGTGAGATAGAGCTTTTTGTTCCCAGATGGGTGGAGATGCTTTCTCCGGAACATGAGGTAAAGGCGGCTCTGTTAAATGAGATTCGGGAAAAGATGACCAGACTTACTCATGTGCGTGATGTAAGCAGAGAATCAGTATATCTGGAAAGTCCATATGTGGAAGATACATTGCTTGAGCAGGTCAGTCTTTCCGATGGAAAAGTCCGTATCCGGATCGCAGTAAAAGACATTTATTATTATCAGATGCTCAGTGAAATGAGCGGGATATCTATGGAAAGCGAATATGAACTGATCCAGACCATAAAAGAGCTTGCCGGTATGAAGGAACAATTTGTAAAAGTCCAGGCTGCCCTGGAAGCGGTAAAAGGAACAGGGTATGGGGTTGTGGTGCCTGAGCTTTCCGAGATCACTATTGAGGAACCTGAGGTGATCCGTCAGGGAAATAAATTCGGAGTAAAGATCCGGTCAAAAAGTCCGTCCATTCATATGATCCGGGCGGGAATCGAAACGGAGATCGCTCCGATTGTTGGTACAGAACAGCAGGCGGAGGACCTGATAAAGTATATCAGAGAAAGCCCGGAGCGAGGGGAAAGTATCTGGGAGACCAATATTTTCGGAAAATCCATACAGCAGCTGGTGGAAGACGGAATCCGGAACAAGCTTGCCATGATCAGCGAAGAAAGTCAGGTGAAGCTTCAGGATACTATGAAGAAGATCGTAAATGACAGCAAAGGCGGACTGGTGTGTATCATCATATGAATGGAGAATAGAATTGCAAAGCAAAAAGGACGTTCTTCAGCAGACGTCCTTTTTGATGTTGTTTTTTCCATTCTGCGATAAACTGAAGCTGTTCCTGGTCAGATAGTTCCTGGGAAGCGGCGTCATTTCCTGCAGCGGCACAGCAGAAAAGAACAAAGATCTGGAGTCCGAAGAATACAAGAAAAAAGAGAAGCATAGAAAAACCTCCTTTATTTTTCAGATATGTTAAGTATTGGAGGAGATAATGTATTTTATACATTATATTGCAAGAAAATATAATTATCACCGGGTATGGAGATTTTTAAAACAGGAGGAAAAGAAACCATGAAAAAGAGAAGATTCGCACAGCTTGTTCTCATGATCACAATGCTGTTTTGCCTGACATTTGGCACAGTGTGTGCGCAGGCAGCAACAACAGCAACCACAACAACCGCAAAAGCAGCTGTTAAAAATGGCTGGAAAAAAGAGGGCGGACAATACTACTATTATGTGAAGGGAAAAAAAGTAAAGAATACATGGAAAACCGTGACTGTCGCTAATAAGATACCGGCAAAAAAATGACATACAGATACTATTTTTCCAACACCGGAAAGGCTTATAAAGGTGGAACATTCTTCGGGGAGAACTATCTCCTTGTAAAAAAGATCGGCGGGAAATACTATGGATTTAACCGGTATGCACAGATGGTAAAAGGCGTTTATTATTCCGCATATGGACAGTCCAGAGCCGGATTTTATGCTTTTAATACAAAAACTGGTGTATACGATGCTAGAACATCTTCAAGAATAAGGAAAGCATTTGTAAGAGAAAAGAGTTCTGCAGCACTGCGGAAAGTCCTTGGCAGACCTCTTCGTACCAGAAAGACAGATGGCTGTTATGGTGACGGACAGGAATATCTGTTGGAATACACAAGATTCTGGGTCAATACATACAAAGACAAAAAAGGGAAGGAAATTGTACTGGACGTGATCAGCAAATAAGGTTCCTGCCGGTGCCAGAGCAGTTCAGTGCGAGATCCAGGGAAATCTGGAAAAGATCACAGGCTGTATTGAAGAAAAATATCTGGATACAGACAGCAGGATTTATATAAGATTGAACCATGATAAGATTTATGAAGCATTTCCGATGGATGTTTCCACAGAAGATGGAAAAACGGACAGCAGCGGTTTTTGCTTATATCTGGACTGTTCACTTCTTGCAGCAGACGGAAATCAGATCGAAATTCTTACAGGCAACAAAGATTCAGCCGTATAATAGGCGGACTGACGCTATAAAGGAGGACATAAGAAATGAGAAAAATAACAGTACAGGTGCTTTTAGGGGCAGCATTGATCGCAGCGATGTGTCTGGGGGCACCGACAGCTGCTTTTGTAGGCGAGATAACGACAAAGGAGGAAACCGCAGAGCTTCAGGATGCAAAAGAGGATGACAGCAAAAAGAAAGACTCCAAGGATGCGGCAGGTCAGGATCTAGTGATCACCATAATGGACAATCAGATCCAGAAAACAGTTAATTTTCGTACAGGAAGAGGAAACTAAATAAAATATACAGCAAAGATCCCGGGGTCTTTTTATATAAAACGAGTAGCGGGAAAGATGTCCGCAGAATAAGCTAAAGAAAGGTCAGCTGTCCGACGGGAGAGCTTTGGAAAGGTATAAAAGGATGTATACAGGAAAAGGGATAGGCGTGGCGGTTCTGGACACCGGTATTTTTCCTCATATAGATTTTGGCAGCCGTATTTCCGTGTTTCGTGATTTTACAGGAGTCAGACGCAGCCATATGATGATAACGGACATGGGACTCATGTCAGCGGGATCCTTGCAGGGGACGGAACTGCATCAGGTGGAAAATATAAAGGGGCTGCACCTGGCTGCAGTATCGCTGCTCTGAAGGTTCTGGATCGTTTCGGGAACGGAAGCAGGAGGATGTGATGCGGGCATTTCGGTGATCATGGAGTTTGGAAGCATTTATCATATCCGTATCGTTAATATTTCAGTGGGAACAACATCCCGGGATCATAAGGAACAGACAGATCTTCTTGAAGGAGTGGAAAAACTTTGGGATTTGGGATTTGTGGTGGTAGCTGCAGCAGGAAATCAGGGACCGGGGGCCGGCACGGTAACAGCACCGGGAAGCAGCCGGAAGATCATTACCGTAGGCTCCAGTGATATGCTGAATGGCAGAAAGGCAGTTTCCGGAAGAGGCCCTACTTTTGACTGTGTGTGCAAACCGGATCTGGTAGCGCCGGGAAGCCAGGTCATTGCCTGTGCACCGGGACTGCCGTACTCATATGGGCTCAAAAGCGGAACCTCCATGTCGACGCCTCTGGTGTCAGGAGGGATCGCCTGCCTTCTGGAAAAAGATCCCCGGCTTTCTAATGTGGAGGTAAAGATGTTGTTAAGAGAAAATGCAGAAGATATGGGACTTCCCAGAAATCAGCAGGGATGGGGAAAATTTAACTGTGAAAAACTGTTGGCAGGCTGAATTATTATACAATTCTTATAAACATAGTGTGGTAAAGCACAAAAGCGTTGACGGAACCGGAAAATATGAGTACAATGTACAGTAAAAGTGCTGAAGAAAGATTCTAAAGGAAAGAGCACCTGGAATCCGAACAGGAGAATAAACCTCAAAAGGAGAAATAATATGGAAAAATCAAAATGCAGACACCTTTAGTTGAGATGGACGGAGACGAGATGACACGTATCCTGTGGCAGATCATCAAGGATGAACTTCTCACACCGTATCTGGAACTGAATACAGAATATTATGATCTTGGTCTTGAGCACAGAAATGAGACAGATGATCAGGTTACCATTGATGCAGCAGAAGCAACCAAGAAATACGGAGTAGCCGTAAAATGTGCCACGATCACGCCAAACGCAGCCAGAATGGAAGAGTATGACCTGAAAAAAATGTACAAGAGTCCAAACGGAACGATCCGTGCCATTCTTGATGGAACTGTATTCCGTGCGCCGATCGTTGTAAAGGGAATCGAGCCATGTGTAAAGAATTGGGTGAAACCGATCACACTTGCACGTCATGCATATGGAGATATCTATAAGAATACAGAATTTTATATTGACAAGCCGGGAGATGCATATCTTGTATTTGAGGGCGAAGACGGAGAAGAGCGTAAGGAGCTGATCCAGCATTTTGATGGAGCAGGTGTTCTCCGTGGCATGCATAATCTTGATGATTCCGTAAAGAGCTTTGCGAGAAGCTGCTTTAATTATGCACTGGACACAAAGCAGGATGTATGGTTCGGAAGCAAGGATACCATTTCCAAAACATACGATGGAAGATTTAAAGAGATTTTCCAGCAGATCTTTGATGCAGAGTTTAAGGATAAATTTGAGGAAGCCGGCCTGACCTATTTCTACAGTCTGATCGATGATATCGTAGCCCGTGTTATGAAGGCAGATGGCGGTTTTATCTGGGCATGCAAGAACTATGACGGAGATGTTATGAGCGACATGGTATCTTCCGCATTTGGCTCTCTTGCATGATGACCTCTGTACTGGTATCCCCGAAGGATATTTTGAGTATGAGGCTGCCCACGGAACAGTTCAGAGACACTATTATCGTCATCTTGAGGGAAAAGAAACATCCACAAACTCTGTTGCAACGATCTTTGCATGGACAGGAGCTCTCCGCAAGAGAGGCGAGCTGGACGGAAATGAAGCACTTGCTGATTTTGCAGGAAAACTGGAAAAAGCAACACTGGATACCATTGAAAGCGGAAAGATGACCAAGGATCTTGCACTGATCACTTCCCTGAAAGAGGTACAGGTATTGAACAGCAAAGAGTTTATCCTTGCTGTAAAGACAAAACTGGATGAACTGATGGCATAAATAATAGGAATTTCAGAATTTCAAGTAATTTCATAAAAATAAAAAATTGCACCGGAAGATCCAGGGATGGATCACGGTGCAGTTTTTTTTA